>Ga0126342_10011735_pt1 | contig 15635 bp, 16 predicted proteins | sample Cyp1metagenome_FD_92528 | JGI IMG/M metagenome (GOLD analysis project Ga0126342, IMG submission 92528) | Coral microbial communities from Lord Howe Island, Old Settlement Bay, Australia - Cyphastrea 1 metagenome | ecosystem: Host-associated > Invertebrates > Cnidaria > Coral ...
CAAATCCAGCTGCAAAAGCTAGCGGCAGCAGCTGTTTCCGGTGCAGGCGTAGCAGCATATGGCTTTAGGCCTATGTCAGATCATTGAAAAGTAAATGGCAGCGGCAAGCATGGATGAAGGTGTACGGCAATGATTCATGCCAGTCGTTCCAAGCTAAGTGCATGTTTCTTCATATATAATTATATATATTATATATATACCCTTTTTTAGTGTTTAAAACCCCCTATGAATGATGATTGAATCCCCATTTAAAATCTCATCAGCCAGGATGAAGTGGTCACCGGGTGACCGCCGTCTCCTTGATCTCCTTCTCCTTGGTCTCCTTGATCTCCTTCTTCATGGGTCGTCGTGGTGCCACGCGGGGACCTGCCTGCTCCGGTGAGAAGCCAACTGGAAAGCAACAGAAAAAGGATGTTCAAAACATTGACAATGTTTAACACTGTTGGTTAATGGTTATCTCAGATAAGTTGTCTCTATGATATTAAGATTATTGAGCAGCAATACGATTTTACTATTGTGAGTGATATGTGTACCAACAACTCATGGTGTGTAACCAACAACCACCTATAACATGGGGGATTGATGAGATGCAGTGGGTTTTACAATAATCAAGTATTTTTCAGCAGCAAATTCCATGAATTTGACCCATACCCACATCAAAAATCATCAAAACCAGTCGCAGAAGTTAAACCATCACGGTATCCAAGACTATATATGGCATCTTAAATCGCACCATTTCGGCAGGAGTCAAGACCCAAGAACTGATGCGGTTCTATATCATCTTCACTTGGAACATCTTGGAACCCTATCGCCTGAGGTGAATAAAAAGACTATCTTTGAAGGAAGGAAATAGTTTTCCCATGTTTTCCCCAGTTGAAGTAGATCGGAATTCCCCTCTGGCCTGCAAGTTGTAGATGGGTCCAGGGCTGCAGCTCGTGTCAGCTGGCGTAAACAGCGGTGACGGGTGAGCCCATGTTTTCAAACACCCTTGGATCCCTTGGCCTAAGCATGAAGATCATGAAGCACTCCAGAACCACATTAACCAAAGTCATCCTTCTTAAACACAACTTCATATCAAGTGCCTACTCTGTCACCGGGCAACTTCATAAGTCTCACATCCCATATTGAAGATTCCAGCACCCAGCCGCCGCCGGACATTGAAGCTGAGAAAATTCTACCGGCTGTCACCGACTGGTGGTCTGTTCTGAGTCTTGAATCCTTGAATTTGGTAAAACCCAGTGATTTGTTATTTCCAAACCGACCATGTAATAACCTTGTAGCAACTCTTGACTGTTTCTCAAACTTGGTGTGTGGCTTGAGGTAGCCAGCTTCGAAAGGATCCAAATAAAACAATGTTGATCCATTTTGTGTTGGGGATCCAGCTTCGAATATGTTAACCATTTCGGGATTTAGAAATCCATCCATTTCCTTCCACGTCTGCGGGCACCAGGCACCTGCTTTTGGGAAACGCTGGGCACAGCCCATAGAGACACCTTGCTAGGCTCGTGAAGCCGATCGCTAACTGGGAGGTTGGATATGCGGACCTCACCAAGAAACAAGCTGTTTTGGGTCGATTTAGCTTATTTTAGATCTATATTATCTATTCCGATCACCTATGATCCTAATTTCCCCAATTGGTCTGTAGGGATACCACTGATCCCCTACCTCTGGGCCCCAAACCCCCTCGGACAACTTCGCTCCACAGCGGAGGCCCTACTCCGGGGCTGGCTCTACATCGACCTGACACGCGGGCTGCATGGAATGCATGTGAAATTGCTGCTTTCAAAGACTTTTAAACATTGTGCAACTTCCCCTCCAACAAGATATTGGTTTCGCTATGTCAGACACCTCTGGCTATATCTTTTTCCCCCGGTTGTTGTTGCACCGCTGTGTGGCCTTCGCATTCCCAACCAGGCGTCACCACCTCTGGCTGGGCGACATGTTCACCCTATGTGCATTTGTCATGCAATAGATACAACATGATACAACCTTTCGAACTTTCAAGCAAACAACAAAATCCACGTCAAGTCCCTTCAATCCACGTCAAGTCCCGAAGATTGCGCCTTTTCCCAGGCTTGTCTTCCAGTTCCAATGGACCGGCCGTTGTCAAACCGCAGCCTGGCGTGACTCACTAAGTCACTATGAAAAAGGATGCTATTTTGGGAAAAAGGATGACAAAGGTTTTCATCATACTCCCAGTTCATGGAACATCATGGAACATCATGGAACCCTCCGAAAATGGTGGCTTTTCGAGTCGTGTAGGCCATCCATGGCCATCCCATCCAGGCTGGGATGGGCTGATGGGCTGGGCTGCCCGGGCGAGAAGTCCTTTCGGCGATACTGACCAGGACCAATGCTCCCGCCCCTGGGCATCACTGGGAGCCATACCATTACGGGCAACGGGTCAATAAATGCACAAACATGATGTGGAGCTAACCACATGGTATGGATTCTTGTTGAATTTACATGCATATACAGTATACATGAATTTACCACATTCCATTGAGAAAAGCTGTTGATTCCAGCTAGTTTCACCTAGTTTCACAACGCAAAATCAGCTGGTCCAACTTTCAGAGGAAAACCTTCAAGACCCAACCCTTGGTTGCCCGGATTTGAGAACCACCACGAAGCCACCCCACCGGGTGTGGCTTCGTAGGCCCCAACGGCCACACGCCTCTGTTCACGGAACCGCTCCGCGCAGCCAAAAGATTTGTTCTCCCGAGACTTGGCAATGGGGCCCTCAGTGGGCTGGTTTTTCTCGTCTTCCCGATGCCATCATCGGGGGTGTACCCCAGCATTTTTCAGAGACACAGCCACATATGACATAAGAAAAAGTGGAGATGTCACACGGTGTGACAAAGGCTCTCGCTGTTCCAACCTGCATCGCTGGGCACTCCCTGACGTTGTACCTCAATGTGCTGCAAGGGTGGTTGTTCCTTTCACAAAACTTGCCATGTACAGTGATTGGAAGCTTCTGGTGAAACAGCAGCCACAGATATTGGGAGACGATAGTCTGCTTTCCACATGATGTGATCAAAACCTAACTGGGTTCACGGACGTTGGTCCTGGGGAACCATGAGGATCCACTCCCAAGGACAGGGAGAGGTCTGGCCTGCAAACCACTGCATGATCTGCCTGTGTTAAGTTTTAAAGGATTTTGAAGGTGCATCAAAGAGAATTGGATGCAAAACAAACAATCTCAGAGTCCGAGACATCCAAATCTGAGCACATCCAATATCAAACGATGAGCTTTGAGCGTCTTGGTGGCTTAGCCAGGCCTGTTGGAACTTCCAAATCCTTGGAAACTTCCATCATCGATGCGAGCCTGAATGTCCATGGTGGATGGAACCTGGGCGGATGTCATGCTCATGGCTCATGGATGGCTCATGCCTGAACATCCAGAGCCATTGGAAAAATCTACCCCCTGACATTGCGACAGTCAGTCCCAAAAACATCGACTGGGACTTTGAAACAAGATCAACCAAGGACCGTCAATCTCAAAGCCATTGGTGGTTCAAAAGTTTTTTCTATGCGCTGAGAATGTCCGGTGACTTCCCAAACTTGTTCTACCATGTTCTACCACAATTTTGCTTTCAATGGAACCAAAGGAATGCCCTCTGTCAGCTTTGGTCGTTGCTATGGTCGAGGGGCATGGTAGGCACAGCTCGGCGACTCGCGCCCCAAGTTGGTGGCTGGCGCAGGGGACAGCTGTCAAAAGGTGGAGCACAATTTGACCCTCTGACTTTTTTTGATGAACAATTGTCCATTGGTCCATGATTCAGCTGGAGAGTCCTTACCTCTGATTCTTGCAAGATCGAAAACGGAAAACAACTTGTCTTCGGATGTTTCCCCTCGAAACAAGACATGCCAGGGCCGGGAAACAGAAATTCACAGGTTGTGAATCAAGTCTATTATTGGTTCCCACCATCTGTCAGCGTGGCATAATGAAAAGCATTCCGCTTTCCCTCAACGAATGGATGGATGAACGATAATCGGGTAACGGGTAACAGGTAAAAGAGGTGCGAGTTCCAGCAAGGAGCGTCAACTCATTCATGTGATCGGATTTTTTCAATGGGAATTTCAGGATCCTAAATGGAGGTGCTGTACCATATAAGGCCATATTTTGGGAGGATATTCCCTTACATAGGCCTTACATAGGCCTTGTATATGGTAGGTACCTCCAATTTAGGTTCCTGAAATGGCCATTGATTTTTTGTAGCTTTAAAGCCAACCATCTATCTGTTGTGGACCCTTTTTGACTGATCCCCGGATCCCCTTCTCTTGGCAGCTTAGCCCCCAAATCGGATGGCAACATGACCCTTGCCAATGTCATGTCAGTTGTAAATCGAAGCCGTGGCGCATGCAGAAGCTTTGGAGACAGTGACCTTTTGCCAGTTCTCCCAACCTGCAACACAGAAGGCTCATGCAGTAACTTCGAACTCATCCTCAAAGATTGGTTTTCTTGGTTTCGATATATATAAGTCAAAATTGGGCACCCCAAAACAGATGGACTCAATACGAATACTCAAAAATGACCGGAATCTCGCAAGGACGGGCCTGTCCGCGGCAAGCTCACCTCTGGAGCCTCGGTTCCCAGTTCCCCGTGGTTTCAGGATTTTTGGTCAGAAAGTTCTAGTGATGAAGAGGATTCATGAGGATTCCGTGAAAAAATCTGGCATCTTTGAGACATTTTGAGACCATCTTTGGCTAATTTTTTTGAGGTGCCGTTTGAGGATGACATACCTAGGTTGGGATGACATCCAGACATCCAAAAACATCGACCGAACAGCTGGGGCTCCAACTGAGCGGCACTTGCTGAACAGCTGCTTCCCCATCCTCAACGATGGGAAACATGTTGATGTGGGTATGGATCAATACCTATTAATACCATTTTTAGGGGGATGAACATCCATTTACCAGCTATTTTGATGTTCACCAGGGGTACAAGGTTTTGACACACTGCCATGTAACAATGTAACCCCCCAAGAAAAAGAGCCATCAAACATAGTGGGAAAAATGGAAGAGTTTGGGATGCCTCTAAGGAAACAAAATCAATAAAATCATCTGCGAGGATTCAGTTGGGTCAGCATCCGCTATTCGGAGACCAGCCCACCTACTCTCTTGCTCTTAATGGTACACTTCAAGCACTGGCGGAAACTGGTGCCTGATTGACCATCTCTGAGCATCCGCACGCATTGAAGCCCTGGCTATCCGGACCAAAGTAGTGCCCAGGACCAGGCCTGCCACCAGGGTTAGCGCTATAGAATCCGTGCAAAAAAGACAGGGCAAAACAAGCAATTCAGAAACTGCCCGAGAAAAATCTAGCTGATGGACGGCGTACAAATGAGTACAAGGAACTTCCAAAGACAATGGCTGGGCCCAAACGCACAGCTTCTGTGTGGAACCATGAGGTAGCCGGCTTTGGGCCCAGCATCAAACGCGGCAGCTTCGCTCATGTGCACTCTCTGGGATGTCATTCAGCTCCAGTTGCGCCGATACCTCTGTAAGCGGGCAATGGTGGACAAAATTCATCAGGCAAAGATGAAAGTTGTTGAGGATTTTTGATGCTTTTCTTATGGATGTCCTATATTTCCTATGGAATTTTACTTCAAATGGATTTCTAATTGTTTTCACATGTGTTTCACTCCACATGTGTTTCACAGAGTCCCCAGTCTGCTCAGGGCCATGCCGAGGCCAAGTCCAAAGGCATGCCTGTCGCAGGGCTCCAACCATGGTAGCGATATGGGGATTTCCTGAAACGGGGGTAATGTGGTTAAAACATGTTAAAACAATAATAAACTACCCATTTGGGAATGGTAAACATACCACCTATTTATGGTGATTTGGGGATGGTTTATTATTGTTTTAACCACATTACCCCCAAATTATCCATTTTAAATTGGATTTTCCATTACGATCAATTAATTAGGGGTACCCCATTGTAGGAAACCCCCATATGATCCCCCGTAATATGAAATACCTCCCAGAAAAACCTAGTTTTGTAGTAATATTGCAGTGGATCTGTTCATGCATAGAATCTTAGAAAGTCCATAGATGAAACAGAGACGCTGCCCTAACCACAACAAAGATGTCATTTTTGTCGCACGGCGAAATCCTACCTCACCTCTGGTTATTCAATGTTAGGCGGAACGGATCGGACACATATAAAAACCACACTACTGAACACGCCTGAAACTGTTCAATGATTGATAACTGAGAGCAATTCACTAAGAACTGTAATGAGGACCATCAATGTTTAAGACCTCAACACGTGTCGGCTGTTGCACATGCCTGCAAATGCAGGGACCGCTTCGGCCCGAGTGATTGGAGATGCAGATGTGAAGACGTTTGTATCGTTTGTATATGATGTCTTTTGATGAAGACATATCTGTTTTGACCCTAAGAATTGGAACTGGTTGGACTCAGTTGAACTGTTTCTTCCGTTCAAATTTTGCAACAGGATCATTCCACTTGTTGTTCCGCATTCGACGTGACAGTTGATGCATGCAACCGCCCAGAGCTTGAGTGGAAAACTGTTGATCAATAAGTGACCTCAACCAGGTTCTCATTAATGGGGCCGGTTCGGCATACAACCAAGGTGTGTGGGTCCATGGGGTTCTGAATCTTGACACACAACTGTTTTATGGCTTTGAACAGACACCATGGCTTTGAACTGGACCAGATTGGTGACATCCCCAAACACTGGAAGCAGTTTGCCATTGATCGCCCTTTTTGAAGATGTCACAATGTCAAACCGGTTCGATTCCAGCATCTTCAGATACATGTGTTTAAAAATCAGAAAATACTGCGAGCAGATCGTTTCGCTCAGATCAATGATCCGTGTTGCTGCAACCACATATGACTGTTTGCTTCTTCGCCGTGCAATCCCCCAAAGTAGCTCCTCCATCCCTTCACAACTGCTCAAAGAAGGGGTTCCATGACCCATCGGTTTCAACAAGGACAAGTTTTCAAGTATGATGGATTGGAAAGTAAGTGAAAGCCCAATCGTTTCATATATTTTGAGACATACCAATGCTGTCGCCCTTTCTTTCTTCCCAACTTGGCACCGACAATGTCGGCTACACTTTGGCGGGATCCTGTCGTTCACGGCAGCTCTGGATATGCATCGCTCGCAGCGCAGTGGGGTCTTCCGAATGTTTGTGCTTGACTCAATGGTGTTTGTGGTTGGTGTTGCTGCTGTTGTCGCTCCATTGTGGTTGTTAGTGTTTTAATGTTCATGTCACTGTCAATGTTGGCTTCCATGTTGATGTCAATGTCAATGCTACTGTTGATGTTGACATTGGTGCTGGTGGCAACAGCATCCAGTATGGGATGTCTTGGAGTTGCTTAATCAATAGTAGTCATCAGATTCAGCTCAAAGCAAAATACCACAAACATGGTTCAATGAAGTGACACATGGCCCATCTATCTAGAACCCTTTGTGAAGAGGAGCAGACTTGTCGTTTGGGAAATGTCATGGGTTTGTCAATAGGGAACCCAGAGCTGCTCAGAGCTGCTCGATGCATTCCTACAGACCTGAGATCTTCGTCTCGATCTTCCGATCTTCGCTCATCTCCACAGTAGCTGCACGGATCTAATCGGTGCCAGTCAGCCGGAAAAAAACATGGCAGAACGGTTGAGATTCATGGAACAATCCTCTTGCCAACAGTATATTTATTTAATTATATACTTAAAAACTTTCAATATCCATCAGAAGATGACTGGTGAGTGGTCACACATTGCCACCCTGTGGGCGGCCGGAAAGCAGTTGACATACTGGTCCCTACGCTGCTCTCCTATCCTTTAAAATAGCCGGTGGCGACGCTGAGGCGACGCGATGTCGCTTGACGCCGCAACAGTGAAACGCACCATGCCACACTGCAGAGCACTGTACATTGGGCCAGCGAGTACCTCCAATGCGATTCGCACATATCCTGATTTAGGGCATGACAGACCCATATTCTGTTCATGCTGTTGCCTTTGCGCATGTGGAGGCAAACGAAAGCTGTTTGCAGTTCCTCGTCTTCAGATCGCCCTTTTCGATTTGGCTAAGCATCATGGCTCATCACACTGGGCCTGGTCGGGATCAAAGCCGTCAAAAGCAAAGCTCACCTTACCCTCTGGTAAACTAACATAACTATGGAAAATCACCATTGTTAATGGAAAAACTCACTATAAATGGCCATTTTCAATAGCTATGTTAAATTACCAGAGGGTAAGCCTCTTTCCCATCTTTCCCCATGTAACTTCCAGCCCTTTCCAGCCTCATCTCCGCGGCGCCAAGGATGGTCCAGGACCACCGATGGGAGGGCCGGGGGGCCCTGGAGGGGGTCGGGTGGGAGGGGCGGCCGGAGGGGGTGGATCGGTCTGACGCCAACGGGAGATGTTGCGGATGTAGGCACTCTTTTCCTGGCAGATGTGGATGCCGTTCGGATTATCCCAAGTGTTTTCTTGATGATTTGATGATTTGGCAAGCGATCATTTGCATTTGTGGCTGGAATGGTTCTGAAGAATGATGATAACCGGGTGAAATGCAAAGGCTTGCGGCTTGCAATGCAGAAGGTACTGATCACATTTTGATCACGATAACCTTGACTTGACAATGGGACAACGGGCTTAGAGTCTTATTTCATAGCTGGCAGTTGACAACTCTAGATCGAACTTTGTATAGAATCTATATGCATGGGAACTTTGTATTTATGTATGCACTTGGGCCTCAATTTGAATCCTTCGCAACTCTGGAGTTGGTTCAAAATTGACCCCAACATCACAAATGGTTTAGGAACTCAGTTTAGTATTCAAATGTTCATTCTTATTGGTTTAGTTCGAATTATGGATACTTCAAACTCCAAAAAATCCACAAAAATTCCCAGAATGGGTTATATAAACTCCCAAAAAAAAAACAGTCCCCAGTGTTTTTATAGATTCCGCTGATTGGTCGCCCCAAAAAAAATGGGTCGCCTTCTTGCGGCGCTTCTTTTCGCCAGGTTCACAGAGGTGACAAAACTTGCATGCCTTGCCGTCCTCGGTCACGGGCCATGGGCCATGTGTCACCGGGGGTACAAAAAATGGTGACTTTTTGATGGGTAAACCACTCCTTTTACCTATAATATATATATATATATATATACATATATATTAATGGGTGAAGCAAGATGTTTGGCTTTCCTAAGCCATAGATATTTTTATGGGTGAACCAATATGTTTTGGCTTTCCGAAGATAGGGGATCGAAGAATAGTGATGTTCAGGAAAATCGGTTTTACTGGTGGACCCCCATTTTTTTCTGTGAAAGAAATCCGATATGGTATGAGTTTTTTGAGGATTCGACCCAATTATCTTCGGGAGCTCCAGTATCTCACTGTTTTTCTGGCTACGAAACGATCCAATTTTCAGGAGACCCTTCTGAACCCTAAAACAATTCCAAGATCTGGAGGACTGGAGGGACCCACACTTCAGAAACCACCAGTGCTCCGAATCTCAAAAAGCAGCGCTGGCAGAACTGCAATGCGAAATGGACATTGGGACCATTACCAACAGAAGGCAAACAATGGAATATGAAATTGAAGCTACCTGAATCGAACCACAAGTGTCAAGGTTGCTCCCAACATCCTGAAATCACCAAATTTCCACCCTTGTGGCGGTCACTTTCCTATCACTTGGAGCAACCCTGCCGGTCCTGTTGAATCTGGACCATGTTGAAATCCCTTGACACCCCGGACGAGGACCCCACTTTGCAGCCCTTGGTATTCCAGAATGCACAGGGTTTGCACAGCCGAAGATGGTGTCCTGGTGGCCCATGGCTGCCATGGCTGTCTGGCAGCTAATACATCTTGGCTGGCGCTGGCAGTCCTGTGGAACCTACATTGAGTTGCTGTCCATCCACTTTGCCCGGAGGAACGGGCCTGGCTGTCTAGCCAAGGTTTGAAGGGAAGCTGGGGCTAAGAAGTTGGGGCTCAGAGATTTTAAGTCCTGGTGCTCTTCCTGTAGAGGACATTCACTTCAATATTAGGACCCCCAGCAGCATCTATGGGAACACGGATTGTAAGCATATTCATTCTGGAGGAGTGTTGAACTTTAGGCCACAATGCACCCTGTAACGTTTTGACTGCGTCTGTTCAGAGGCTACTTTATCGAATTGGAGGATCACATCCGTTGGCTTTTGGAAATCCAGGAGCATTCAACAATCTGAGCGTCCACTTCTCTCACAACATGACTGCCTCTGACCATCCTCATAGGCATCCTGACAGCTGTCGGAGGTTCTTCAAAGAGGCCCCTCATAGTGTCTTGGCCGTCTGCACTTGATCCGTGTTTACATTTACTAGCAACGATGAGTTTTATGCGTGTATATATATACATATACACATACATGTACGCATAGTTATAGTTATACTTATTATATAGTTATGTATCTATATATATATATGAGGTTAGTTTTCGGAGGTCATCTCAATATGTCGATCCATGACGGGGATGACAACTGGAGTCACCTCTGAGTCGGAATAATCATCGTCATCATCATCGTCATCGTCGTCACGCTCATCTGGAGATACCTCGGAGCGCAGCTGCAACCAATCTGCAGCTGGAAGACCTAAACAACTGGATCCGGAAGGAAAAACAAAGACTTTCTTCGCCCAAAAACCTCCATACAAAACTTCCAATGCTCAGGGGATGAAATCATCTCTCCCAAAAATGACAAATCTCCCTTTATTCTCACTTCCATTTTTGAGTGGTATCTGGCTGAGCATCCCTTTCTGAGCCATCAACTTCACAATGAGCCTCTGCAGCAGCCTGCTATTTTTTGGTATGTTTTATTTGGAGCACAGCCAGTCCTGCTGTGCAAATGGTTACTTCGCCTCATAAATGACCAGGGATTCATATGATTCATTCTATGCCCTGCTGATGCAAGCCCAACAAAGGTCCCAACAAAGGTGGATGGAGTAAAGTTTAGACATGACCTCAGTGCCTTGTGCCCTTTCATGTCGAAGCTTGCAGCGGAGTTGGTAGGAATTTGTGCCTTCCAGCAGTCGCAAGATTTTTCGTGACATGGGAGCAGATGGTCAAATCCAACAACTATCCAGGAAAAATATGACGAAAGACTAAAGTTTGATCCATATATGGGGATGGGTCAAAACCCTATCCCTCTGTAGTTCACATCAAAATAGCTGGGATTTATGGATGTTCATCCCCCTAAAAATGCTATGTATAGGTATTGATCCATAGCCATATCATACGGATCATCCAAGTCCTCAGGACTCCCAAGGCTCCGGGCATCGGAAGTCTCTTGGGTCATTGCCTTTGAGAGCAGCTCCCCTGGCCTAGGCAAAATCTCAAGGAAAACCACCCAAACCCTGAGTTGAGCTGGAAACTGCCAAGGTGAAGAAACCACACATCATAAAAAAAGAGGAAAAAATGAGGAAAACCCTACGAACCACAAAAAATGATGTTGAATGGGGATCCTGAGCAACGGCAGCTCTATTTCGTCTTCATTCTCTTGAAAAATTGCACTCCAGGGCTCCGGCCGGTAGGGCGCGGCCGACATTTCTTTGGCAGAGGTCATCTGGACGGGAGTTGACCCACTAATTACACTGCAGGCCTGTTGTGATGATCCTGACCTAATCTGTGATCAGTTGCGACTTTGCAAAGAGTCCGAATCTCTGCAATAGCATAATCATTGGCATCATGTGGTAAATAAACATCATCAACAAATAAACAACCCCCAATGTGACCCGTAAATGGATCTTTTTTCTCATCCCCAATGGGTTTGCTCCACGACCCAGCCCCAGCTGCCCCGCCTGGTGAGCCTGGTGGTTTTGAATCGAACGCAGCAGAGATGCACCAACTGCGCCTGGGGAGCCTGCGAGGGGTCAACCAGATGGGAAAGGAATCTGGAATCTGTCACACAATTATCAAATTAAAGTAAATCGAAAACAACGTAAGAGCTACGAAATCAAACTACCAGCAATGCAGCTCTCAAAATCAAAGCCGAACATCCAATGAGGGTTATCTCCCATTTCAGATTCCTGGGGCACCAGGAGCCAAAACAGCAGTCGCGGGTCGCTCTTTTTCAACCGATGCTCGTAGTGGTAGATCGCGGCGCAGCACTCCTGCAGGGCACAGGTCAAATGGGACCACAGATTCACATTGGTAGGTGGGAGTAGCAACTTTAGAAGAATCCAGATGTTGACCAAGGATGAAATAAACTGCTCGTGACAATCTCAGTTTCAATGAGATGCAGGCCACCCTTCTTCCAGAATCCAAAGCCTTTGTACTTGTAGATCACTGAGGGTTTCTCCAAGTTCAGCGTTTCCGGATTGTTTCCGTCATAGCGTGGGAAAATCTCCTGCCAAGGCGTGTCAATGTCCACAGGTCTAGTGATCCCTTTGCGAGACACAAAACCCCCGGTGCCACATCTGGTCCAGGCGTTGGATCACAAGGATCTCCGAGTCTTTCTTTTTGAACCTGACATATGAAGCAAAAGTTTTGTCCTTGGGAGTACATTAGAACTATTCTGCTAATACTATAAGTATAAAGTATATATGTATATAAGTATACAAGTATATAAGTATGTATATAAGTATATAAGTACATAAGTACATAAGTATATAAGTATATAAGTACATAAGTACACAAGTATATAAGTGTATACATACATAAGTATCAAAGTACATAAGTACATAAGTACAATAGTACATAAGCACATAAGTGCAAAAGTACATATGTATACAAGTATGTAAGTATCAAAGTATATAAGTATAAAAGTATAGAACTACATTGGTATATAAGTTAATAAGTAAAGACGTACATGAGTATATAAATTTATAAGTAAATAAGTATTTAAATAGATAAGTATCAATAGTATATATATAAGTACATAAATACATAAGTTAATAAGTATATAAGTATAAGTATATAAGTATAAAAGTATATAAGTACAAAAGTACAAAAGTACATAAGTACATAAGCACATAAGCACATAAGCACATAAGCACATAAGTACATAAGTATATAAATATATATATAAGTACATAAGTACATAAGTGCATAAGTGCATAAGCACATGAGTACATATTTTCTATGTATATAAGTATAGAAGTATAGAAGTACATAAGTCTTGAAGTTAATAAGTATACAAGTAAATAAGTAAAAAAGTATATGGTCTAGGTTTGTTTTCTCTTCCTGGAAACCGTGAGTGCATATTAAAACTTCTCCACAACCATTTGGAAGACCCGTGTTGCTCGTCGGCCAATCAGAACATCTGGGTCCTAACTTCTTGCAAACAGTTGACTCCGACACTTCAACCCAGCATTTGAGGCTCGGGAAACAGCTATCACGTGGTTGGGAAACTTATACTAGTGGTTCCTTGGTTCCGAATTGAGTGGGAAATATGGATACTCAAAGCTCCTCACCTCCCGCACAACCACCGGATCCAGGTTTCCCTAAGCTGGCCACTTGTTGACACACCGGATCGGCGTAATCTTGTCCCCCTCGCTGGATCCACTTACTTCCTTGGATGAAAGAAAAACCACCTGGGAGTTTGGGTTTTTCGAAGGGAAAGTATCAGGAGATACAAAACGCCAACCCATCGTACGCGTGTTGAGCTGGGAGTTGTGTGTTTCACAAACCAGCAGACCCGGGAAACACCTTTTGCTGAGAGCCAATGTAAGGCTGCCCACATTGACATACCCCGCAAATGATTCAGGATATGAATCTCACGGCCTGGCAAGTGTCTTGCAGAAAGACTTCGCTGCTGTTGAACAAATCGTCGCGTCCTCCCACACAGATACTTCAAGCAGGGTCAATGATGCTGAGAAACTGCACGTAGCTTTTATGGGGCTCCGCTGAAGTGCGAAAACTCGTATCGTCATGGATAAAACCCCCAGGACAAGCATATTCCTCTCAATGGCATGGACTGAAAGAAATTACACCACAAATCCCTTTTGTGCCAGCAATTGAGTTCCTTATTTGGAGTTCCTTTTCATATAGGCTAGGGGTGGGGTGCACCACCCCCCCAGCCTGGCTACTATCATCTTACTCCTGACACACTACCTCCCCCCTCCTGAAACCAAGCCTAAATAAACCTAGAAAACAAAACCGTAAATAAACCCTAAACAAAACTTAAACAACCCCTAAATAAACCCAAACTGAACCTTAACAAACCCTAGACAAACCATAAACAAACCCTAAACAAACCCTAAACAAACCCTAAACAAACCCTAAATAAACACTAAACAAACCCTAAACAAACCCTGTGTCGAGTTTCCAAATGACGTCAGCTGTGAGTTCAGTCCTTCTGGGACTCCAACCGTCCGCTTTTTAATGCGGGTTTCCGTCTTGATTGAGAGCCCGTTGCGCTTAAGTGTTACCTCGAAATCCAGCAAGCAGCAACCTTAAGCATGTGAGACTACAGACCCAGAAGCTAAGAGTCTTCAACATCGTTCTGCTCATAATGATCAAAGAATATTTATATACCCTCTGGTAATTTAACATAGCTATGAAAAATCACCATTGTTAATGTGGCAGTGTTAAATTACCAGAGGATAATCATCCACATCGACCATTGGTTTCAGTCATCGGTGCGACGAGATGCTGAGGACAGGTTGGGACTCTTAGGATCCCATTCTACGGACTCCAGCGCACGCGGCCCACCGCCGCTGCCACGGACGTAGTTGCGCATGTTATATCCGCGGTCCGCAATGATTTTGCCTCGTCGCTCAGCCATCTGAGCCATCGGACCAAAACTTGGGGAGACACATCCGAGGTAGAAACGCACAATGGATTGCAATGGCATCTTCCTAGCCCTCTTGAGGTTGCAGCAAAACAATAGTGTTTCAGCCCAAGATGCCATCATACTCGATATATTTCTGAGGGTATTGCTCCACTGCCTCCCAAAACTGGCATCATCACATGACCAAAGTTTGGCATTCGCCACTTGCCTTTCGAAACAGATTTGCGGCGAATCAGAATCGCATAAAGGCAATTTCAGTGGCCTCCACACAGAAAACATGGGGAAACCCTGGTATGACGGTTCCTGATGGTGATCCAATCATCAATCCCCGCACCTGTTTGGTGCCAAGAAGTTGACTTTGCCTCAGCGCGTCCTTGTCGGCCATCTGCTCTCCCTGAGGAAACTCCACCGAGACCAGTTCAGTTGTGGCCTCTAGCAACGCTGCAGGCAGTCAATATGAGGGGTTCCTAAGTCATGGGGGATCTCCAATAGCTGGTTTACAATAGAAAATTCTATGGAAATTGGTGATTTAGGGGTACCCCAATTGATTGGAAGCCTCAATAATGTGTTATTCAAATGTGTCCAGAAAACACGACTGTAGACTGTAGAACCACAGGACCATCGGATCCGGTGGCCTGCAAGGCTCCAAGAAGCACTGTTGTTTTTCTCATATGATATTTGAAAACGGTGCCTTTATGACATATGATATCTGATCATATATATATATACATATATATATATATATATATTCTCAAACCTGCCTGTTCAAGATGCCACACCAACCGTTGATACCTTTATCTCCCGATAGCCGAGGGGAGGCTCAGGATAGCCGCGGTGGGAGGGATCCTCGTTGTGGAGCCATAGAAAAGTGAGCGGCCTCACTTGTTGGACTACTTGGTCAGGGACCTC
>Ga0126342_10011736_pt1 | contig 15635 bp, 11 predicted proteins | sample Cyp1metagenome_FD_92528 | JGI IMG/M metagenome (GOLD analysis project Ga0126342, IMG submission 92528) | Coral microbial communities from Lord Howe Island, Old Settlement Bay, Australia - Cyphastrea 1 metagenome | ecosystem: Host-associated > Invertebrates > Cnidaria > Coral ...
CATCGTCCACATCATCCTCATCGTCCTCATCGTCCTCATCGTCCTCATCGTCCTCATCATCCTCGTCCTGGTCCTGGTCATGGTCATGGTCATGGTCATGGTCATGGTCGTCGTGTTCGTCGTCGTCATCATCATCATCATCAGCATCATCATCATCATCATCATTCATCACCATCATCATCACCATCATCATCATCATCATCACCATCACCATCACCATCATCACCATCATCATCATCATGGTCATGATCATGATCATGATCATGATCATGATCACCATCATCATCATCATCATGGTCATGATCATGATCATGATCATGATCATGATCACCACCATCATCATCATCATCATCATGCATCATGCATCATGCATCATGCATCATGCATCATGCATCATCGTCATCATCATCATCACCATCATCATCATTACCAGGTACCAAAATCATCGCCAACATCATTTACCATCATCAGCTATCATTTATCATCTAACATCTATCACCCATGATCATCTATCATCATCACCACCACCATCATCATCATCATCATCATCATCATCATCATGACCACATACCATCATACCATCGTCATCTATCATCACATATCATCATCTGCCATCATTTATCATCATTTATCATCATTTTTCATCATTTGTCATTATCAACTACCATCATAGTTCACCATCTATCACCATCTATCACCATCTATCACCATCTATCATCATCTACGATCTATGTATCTATGTATCTATGTATCTATGTATCTCTGTATCTATGTATCTAAGTATCTATGTATCTCCCTATCTACCTATCTATTCATTTATCTATCTGCCTATCTACCTATCTACCTATCTACCTATCTACCCATCCATCCATCCATCCATCCATCCATCCATCCATCCATCAGTCATCATCATCATCATCATCATGATCACATACCATCAAACCATCATCACATATCATCTACCATCATTTATCATCATTTATCATCATAGTTCACCATCTATCACCATCTATCACCATCTATCATCATCTACGGTCTATGTATCTATGCATCTATGCATCTATGCATCTATGTATCTATGTATCTATGTATCTATGTATCTATGTATCTATGTATCTATGTATCTCCCTATCTACCTATCTATTCATCTATCTATCTACCTATCTACCTATCTACCTATCTACCTATCTACCTATATATCTATCTATCTACCTATCTACCTGTCTATCTATCTACGTATCTACCTATCTACCTATCTACCTATCTACATTTCTAATTTTCTACATCTCTACCTATCTACCTATCTACCTATCTACCCATCCATCCATCCATCCATCCATCCATCCACCCATCCATCCATCCATCCATCCATCCACCCATCAGTCATCATCATCACCATCATCATCATCATCATGATCACATACCATCATACCATCATCACATATCATCATCTACCATCATTTATCATCATTTATCATCATTGTTCATCATCACCTATCATCATAGTTCACCATCTATCATCATAGTTCATCATCTATGTATCTATGTATCAATGTATCTATGTATCTGTGTATCTATGTATCTATGTATCTATGTATCTATGTATCTATGTATCTATGTATCTACCTATCTACCTATCTATCTACCTATCTACCTATCTACCTATCTACCGATCTACCGATCTACCTATCTACCTATCTACCTATCTACCTATCTACCTATCTACCTCTCTACCTATCTACCTATCTACCTACCTACCCATCTATCTATCTACCTATCTATCTATCTATCTACCTATCTATCTACCTATCTACCTATCTACCTATCTACCTATCTATCTCTCTATCTATCTATCTGTCTGTCTGTCTGTCTATCTATCCATCTATCTTTCCATCCATCCATCTATCCATCTATCCATCTATCCATCTATCCAACCAACCAACCAACCAAGCAAGCAAGCAAGCAAGCAAGCAAACAATCATCATCAATAGTAGCAACATTCGTTTCATTTTGTCTCAACATCTTCATGAGCACGGGACATTTCTTTCAACAATAGATGCATAATCATATGCGTGCACCGGTTTTTGGTTCGTTTTGTGCCTAAACGTGGGAGGTGGAATTTTGATGCCTCATGATTGCTCCACAGGTTGTACTCACCCTGCTTGCTTTCATTGTACCTCCGTGCTTCAAGTTCATTGTGCGAATCCACGTTTTATTTTGCACAATTGTAAGGCGCCTTGGTATTTGGAGAGTTTGGACATTGGTATTTGCAAAACGACGGTGGAACTAAGGATATCTGAAACATTGCCACCATTTTTTGACGGAACATACATGTAAAGGTACCCATTTATGGAAAACAATTTAACATAGATGTGTTTGGCCGCGTTGATTCGGACATTTTAAAATAGATGAATGCCTGCTCGACATGAAGGGGGTATAAGAAGAGTTGCAGGCACGCGTTCACATGATGATTGAATTGTGCAATGACTGATTAGCTGGTTGTTTGAAGGAATGAACGGATGAATGGCTGACTTAAATAAATGGCCAAGTGATTAGTGACTGACTGACACCAAGAGTGATTGAATGACTTGTTGATTGACTTTTCCGTGGAGGGCTGAGTGACCGACTAAGAAAATGACATGTTTTTGTTTCAAATTGGTTCTTGAATGACAGCATGAACGGCTGATGGCATGGCTCAATGACTTTACGATTGACTGCCTGTATGACGTTTTGAGCTACTTCTTCTCTGAGTTCCTCCTCTCCGCGCAAAGTTTCCTTCGAACCTCTGAGCTGAAACCCTCTCTCTCTCTCTATCTTAAGCTACCCCTTCTTTGAGATACTTCTCTTGTAAGTTTCGTCCTCCCTGAACCAACTCCTCTCTCAGCCTCTTCGTCTCCCAAGTATTTGAAACTGTTTCTCACTCCTTGGCTCTCCATTTCACCTACCTTTCTCCCGACGGTTCTTCTCTGAGGGGGGCAAACCATTGGTTTCTGTCAACAACCTCCTCTTGAGCCAAATCTTCCCAGCAGCCGCAACAGATCCAGCTTTCGGCACAGCCGCGGAATGCTGACGATTCTGGGTCTTGGTGATATGGGGCACCACAGCTACAAACAATTCTTCCGAAACAATTGCGGGATCCACTCGATTGCTACATCACATTCGCTAGTGGTACTCAGCGCAGTAGCTGCCTCCTTCACTAGATGCATGCATTGGTCTTAAACGTGCACAGTCCTACGATTTTTCGAATACAATGGTTGGGCGACGGGAAGAAAGTGCGCGAAGAATCACGGTGTCTTGGATCGCGTCCTTTTCGGTGGCTGATTGTGTCCGTCACTCGGAAGTTGACCATTCATTTTTTGTTTTTTTAGACTGGAAATTGTCTCTTCTCCTATGTTGTACTCGCAAATGGACTGTATGCGGACAATTGTTTTCTTGCACTCCATATCATATACTTATGATTTCATGCGCGTTCTTGTGTTATGTCATCGCCATTGCGTGTCGCCTGTCATCGCGCGGTTTTGATGTCCAGGGTCAGGAGGTTCTGCACCATGCGCCGCATGTGGAGCTCAGGACGCTGATGGTCTCAGGCTCGACCGAAGGTAGCCTGGACAAGAGTGCGTTGACAGGGCACTTGTCTCAGAATCCATCAAGCTGAGGGCGTTTGCCAAGTCATGAGGAAACCAAGCAAATCAGTATCCACGCAACCAACTTCACCAACTTCACCCATCCTGAACAAGCTTCGCGATGTTCATGTGAGCATTGAACATCAAGCACTTACCAAAAACTTTGTGTTCAACTTGATTTTGGCATTTCGCTTCCCAAAATCTTAGAGATGGCAAACTCTTTTTCAGAGCTTGCGTGAGCACTGTTCAAAACCCCTGCTGGTTGATGATCATAGGGGATTATCATGGATTATCATATTAACTTTAACCAATATATTGTGCATACTCTCAATCCATGAGGGGAATCCCTATCAACTCACCAGTGTCAAGGGACGACTTTGCCAATATCATGAAGCCGTGTAGTCTCTGGATGAACCCCATCAGGTTCCCGTACTCCACGGACAATGCGGCTTCCCTTCTGCTGGGGCCCAGCTCCATTCACCAGGGTCATGGGCTGCCTAGGACTAGAGACATGAGTCGCCACGGGCGCATTCAGTCACAAGATGGCACAAACACGACAACACACAGACACAGATACACACACACACATTATAAACACAAACATACATTATACATGTTATATAATTATATATAACATTGTATCGTGTCCTGCTTTCTGTTGGTGTATCCTGTGGTTCTGTATTCTGACTAAGCTTTTATCGTTTCTAATCCCGAGGGACACGATGGATCCAAGATACAAGACACAATTCTCCTCAGTTCTCCTGCGTTCTCAAGCGAGGCTGGGTTTCCCTCGCTTGGGCGGACAGTTGAGTTTGGGAATGGATGCGAGAAACTCAGATGCTGCGTTCAACTGGCACTGGTCCATGATGACCTGGCATGGCATGAGAGCGAAAGCAGACAGCTTCATGCAATATGCGAATATGACAGATGTGGACATGTTGCAAATGTGAAGTGAATATGACACGATGCAAATGTGAGGTGAATATGATGCGGACATGATGCAAATGTGAGGTGAATATGATGCGAATATGATGCGAATATGATGCAACTATATGCAACTATTAGGTGTCATTTGGTTTCATTGGGGTTTTCCGCTCTTGTAAGGCCCCTGCAGTGAATTCTGACAGTGATGATTCCAATCATTTGGAAGCTGCTTATGAGCAACGTCTTCCAGGCGTCAGCAGCGTCACCTCTGTGTTCGATGCAGTGTAAGAACGGAACATGGAGACCTCCTGGAGACCCTCGCTTCAATTTTTGAATCAGACATCTAGAATCTAGAACCATAAGGAAACACACATACTTGCACGCAGGCCTGTGTGGCCCTGTCCTTTGGTCTTTTGGTCAGTGTCCCCTATGCCTTGAATGTAGCCATCAATAGACCATGGAAATAGCTGCAATATCAAACATAGCGTAACTCACATGAACATGGGAGGCTCAACAATACCCGTCACATTACGGGTTGTAGCTCAGAAAAATGTTCAGGAACCATTCAAATGAAAGGCTCCAGCTCCAAATTTTGCAAAGTCAAATGCCAGGTGCACACTAAGCTCCAGTCCCCAAACACTCCAAATGCCATGCAAATGGAAGGTCCAGAATATGTATACCTACAGGTTTTTTTCAATTGTTTGTCCAGGGCTTAGTTTTTCTCTTTCCAGGGTCTCTGTGTGACATGAACCTCAGATTTGTTTTCCACGGAAACTGACTTGTTTCTCCAAGGCGTGCCTTGTCTTGCAAACAATATTAACATTGACATTTACTAAACTCGGTTTGTTCAAATCAATGTCCTTTCCTTCTTTGGTTTTACCATTCTTTGCATTCTGGTTGACAAACTGGACTGTACTGCTCAGGGGCGACATGCAGAGCATTTGTCTGGTTCACCGCACATGAAAATCACTGCGGGGCCACAGCATTTCGGCATTTCAGCATGCTGTGCAGGTGGTGGCAGGGTAGCAGCAAGACTGCGCAGCAATGGAGAATGGGGTGCTTCCTTCCGGCATGAGGTGCGTTGAAGTTGATTTTGCAACTGTCGAACGTGACTGACGTCAATGAAATATTTGACTTTGCGCAACCTGGAGGACCAGAATGACTGACCTTGGCGAGTTTTAGGTGAACATGGTTTAACGGAAAACAACGCAGTCTTATTATTCTGAGCTCATTTTTTGCGCTGTGTGTGGTAGAATGTTGTGTTTATTGCAGGTGGAAGACATGGGCACTGTGAGTGGCGGGTTGAACTCGCAATTGGATTGGAATTTGGACTTGAATACGTGCCATGGCAAGAATCGTTCAGGTTTGTGGTCAGTTTCAGTCTGAGGGAGCCATTTTTAATCCAAATATTAGTTGCCACCGGATACTTGTTTTGAGAACTTTCAAACCGCCACCTGAGGATCTAGGGACAGCCTGACAGCCTCCACTTTGATTCGACCAGGTGTGAGAACCAAAGCAACTGTCAATATCCCAACTTACACTCTTTCTATCTCTTTCTAGGCTGCAAGCTAACATAAGCTAACTATGGACCCACGCACAAACACAAATGTCGCCCAAGGGCACTCACAAACTCCTTATACTCCTTTGAAGGGTGAGAGGTGGAATGTTCTACCTTCTACCCCTCCGTGCCCAATGTTTGTTGGGGGGAGCCTGGTGCAGGGGTAAACTCCCGACTCCCTAACGGACTCCCTTGACCCAGTGTCACCGGGCGTCCGATTTCCTTTGTCCATTGCCACAAGTAGCGCCACAGGAAAAGTTCCTAGACAAATAACATTGACAAACACGGGAAGTCCTGAGAAAACTGAGGCCGCAGGCAAAATTCTAAATTGTATACAATGGATTTACAATGAACTGTTCGCGTGAACTTAGATCATTTGGCATTTTCAGGATTGTGTCCGACACATTTTTTGTGACTTTTTACATACTTGATGTATCTTGATGTGCCAAGGAGCTACGCGCCAGCCAGGATCTTATCCTTTGTGGGTTGAGACATGTTGTTTTTTTGTTGAGATGGTCACAACGACAACTGATCACCCGAGGTGCGGGGCTTCACGCCATCTGTAGCCTACGGAGCCACACAGGCAACGGTAAGGGGTAAGACTCCATACTGTACCTACTGTACTGCCTTATATATCCTTATATGATGTTACATGCATGTCTTCACAGGATTTTGGAGGCGAATCTAATTTCTTACTTAATGGTACTTAGAAAGTATGAAGCACTTCGGAGTTTCAGCTCTATTCCCCCAGACAGGTTTACAAGTGTGGTTTTCTTATTCCTTTTGACACGGTTGCATGCTTGGGACACATGATTTTGCTTGTCTTTGGGCTCGTGTTCTCGTGGGTGCGTTCGGACGCACATTCTCAACCGGTGTTCTTCTTCGGCATGATTCAATTTTGTGTTTCTATTTTTCTTCCCATGTGTCTTTGGGCTTTGGGTGCGTCCTAAACTTGGGTTTTGTCACCTTTTGCCCCCATGCATTCTTTCAAATAGTACTGATGGGTGCAAGCGTTAGGAGGCTGTATTGTCACCTGGTCTTGAGGGCTGTTTGGACTGCCTCAGGGCGGAAGATTTCCCTTTTCTTCCATCTGTCCCTCTACTTGGCTACCTTGGAACAGATTCTTTTTTGTGTCTTGCTGCAAAGTATTACCGCTTTAGTGTGTGCGTATGCGTATGTAGATTCATGTCTATATATATATATATGTGTTTATATAATATGCATATATGACACCTCATGTTCATTCTTTCACTCGGCTGCAGCTTCTGTGGCTCTAGATGAGCCAGGCTCTGGCTACTGGAGTGTCGACTGGCACTTCGCTCGCTTTGCTGTGGAAAGCTCTTGAGGGTGTGCCGTTGAGTGCTCCGGTGGCCTTTTGCCCTCCTAGGCTTTGGTGGGACATCCATTGGCCGAGCCTGCTGCTTGGATTGCTGCTTGGGGTCCTGCTGGGGCCGCTGCTGGAAGCCTTGGTGGGGCTTCGAATCTATTTGAGCCAAGTGGCCATACGCCGCCTGGTCGGCTATCTGGCCTCCTCGCCGAGTGCTCGGCCTCTTCACCGCCTTGCTTAAGCCCTGTGCATGGACAACCGCCTGTCTGAGCTCGAGGACATTGTCGACGAGCTGAGGGAGGAGATCCGGTTCTTGAGGGGAGAGGTGAGGCGTCTTCGGCGCTTGGTGGAGGACCGAGACAGTCGGGACACTGTCAGTGGAGATTCGCATCGTTCTTCGCGGGCCCCGTCGGACGGCAGTTACAGCTTAGTGAGCCGGGAGTTCAACGAGGAGGCTTCCAGGTCTCGGAGCTACACGCCCCAAGCTGGTACGCCCTCGGCCCCTGGTTCTGACCCTGAGAGGAGTGGTGGCTCGCGGCTTTCTCAGCCTTGGCTGGAGCGAGAGGCTATCTGCGACGAGATCGGCGACTTCATTCGGCGCTCTTTGGACGGTGATCACCGAGGAGCTTCTGGACGAGATCGCCTGCATCTGCCCTCAAGGATCTGGTTGGTTTTCCGTGACTACGAAGGCCTGTGTTATAAGCCTGTGCGAGTGTGCAGGAGCTGGCAGAGCTGCAAAGACCTGGTGAAACGTGGAGACGGCGCGGGTGATTCCGTGTACGTCGGCTTGCCCAGTGAGCGAGAAGCCTGTCGGGTAGCAGGGAGAGCGGGTGTTGGCTGGCCCCTAGGCCGTTGAGATGGATGGTTTAGATGGTCTAGAAGGGCGGCCTGAAGAGGAAGCTCTTGCACGACCCTTTGTAGTGCTCGAAGACGGCACTGCTGAGTTCCACTACGACCTATGGAAATTTCGAACTCCTCTTGGAGTTCTAATTCAATGCATTGTTGTGAGCCGTCTTGCAGATGGCCGCTTCTTGGCTGCTTTCCCCTACAGTGCTTGGCACCGGCAAACCTCAAAGCGGAGTCTGCCAGCTGTCCTGAGCAAGCCTTTGCTGGTGGAGGTTGTGATTGCCCACGTCTCTGCGCGCGAGGCGGCCCTGGAGGAGTACATGAAGGTGTGGGTTGGCTACATCACTGCGGAGACCTTCGAGGAGATGGAGCCCTACCTGGATGGCATGCAGATCGACCAGCCCTTCAAAGTTCCTGCTGGTTCCGACTACTTGCCCTACGCCCCTGCCCTGATCGAGGCCCTGGACGAGCGCTTCGCGTTCCTCTCGGCGGAGTCAGGTTTGGGGGACACGAGCGTCGTGCGAGAAGAGGGACAAGAATATGGATTGGGCGAGGGGTCCGACATACCCACCCGGGTGGCATCTTTGGAGAGCCTCATGGACAAGATGAATGGCAACTTGGAGACGGTTTTGGAGAAGCTGGGTCACTTGCCCAACCGCAAGGCCGCCCCTGCCCCTGGGAGAGTTTCTTTTGCTGCAGCTCCGATCGAAGTGCCCGCAAGAAGTACGAGGCTGGACCCCCTGGCGAAGAAGTTTCCAGGTTTGGATGCCGCTGTTGTGTCCGCTGCCTTGGCTGCTGGAGTCCCGGAGGAGAACCTGACGGAGATGCAGCGCCTCATCGGTGCGGGTGGCAAGGCAACCCATCGGCTGCGGGAGCCGGCTCTACGGGCCAGTGCGAAAAAGGAGGCGAAGAAGACCGCGGAGCCCCTCGACGAGAGCGAGGACGAGGTCGAGCCCGACTTGGTGTTAGACGAGCCTGGTTCAGCATTGGCTGGAGGACCTGCCACTGTGGAAGGAGCCCTGGCAAAGCTGACCGAGTTGGTCGCCATTCTGAGCGACGACAAGCTCAAACGCGCGAAGAGCACCAAGATGGACCTGGCGCTCGACAGCATTGCCAACAGTTCCGGCGTGGGAGAAAGCTCTTCTGGTTCTACTGGCAAGCGTGCTGCAGCTGCGAGAAGAGCTCTCCGTGTCGGCCTGCAGGAGAGTCCGGAGGAGATCAGTGCCGTGGTGGAGAAACTACTGTTGGAGGACTTGGTGCTGAAGACGCAAGCTCCTGGAATGCCTGCCAACGACTTCAATGCCCGTGCCTGGGTGGAGCATCGCAGCAGGATAGGAGCATACAAGACCTCGGCGTACATGGCATGGGCCGCAGCGGGAGTGCTCGACGATCTGGTGAAAGGCCGGGTGAGTCATGCTCGAGCTCGAGCAGGGCTTATGCTGGTGATGCTGGACCAGGTTGCCATAGACCGTGGTTCATGGGTGCTGGGAGCCGAATTGATGCTCGAGCAGGGTCCCCCTCTCTCTGCATTGGCGTCCCATACGCTCCCGTCCGTCGCCGACGGAGAGTCCCCCTTCAGCAGGATTCTGGACAGCAGATGGGCCGAAGTGATGCTGAGCCATCTACGAGATGCAGAAGACTACCTGCAGAAGCGGCGGACCCTTGGGAAAAAGCTGAACGACGACGGGGAGAAGGACAAGGAGAAGGAGGCGGGGAGGCAGCAGAAGCCCAAGGCAAAGGCAAAGGGGAAGAGCTCCGCCGAGACGGCGGCCGATGCATGAGGAGCCCTTTCAAGGCTGATGACCTGGAGGACGCGCAACAGGTTGATGGAAACACGAAGAAGGTTTTTGTCCCTGGAGCCCGAGCCCCAACGGTCAAGGTTCCGGCCTTTCTGAATTCATGGCTCAGGGTCCTGGCTAAGCACGGCAGCTCCCTGGGCTCTTTTGTGCGCACTTTTCTCAGCAATGTGCCTCAGCCTCGTGAGGAGGCTGTCTCACTGGGGCCCCTTTGGCCTATCCCTGCACCATATCCAGAAGTTTTTGGACGTGATCCCGCTTTTGGTGGCTCCTGGAAAAAACGGAGGCTGGTGGTGCAAGTTTTGGTGCTAAGTTGGCTTTACTTGGGTAAGCCTAGTGTCTGCCCTATCCAACTTTGGGTGGGCCGAAGCCTTACAGCTCGGCAGTGGCGAAGAGTCCGCCTCTTGGAGGACCTCAGTGAAGATTCGAATTCGTTGCTTGAGGTGGATGCGGCGGGCATGGCGCGGGCTGCTATCAAGGCGGAGTCCTCGGCTGACCAGCTGGACTCCCTCCACCGTGCTTTGCTTTTTTCATCCACTTTGTGTTCCGGCCCCTATGGTGCTGAAGTTAGCTCTGTGAGTAGAGCCGAGCGTGAAAATGCTGGTGAAGATGGGGAGTGGGCGGCCGGGTTGTACGGCGCTTTTGTGGGAACCGTCAAAGCTGATCAGACCGTGGTTGCAAAGCCCATCCAAGCTGACCGTCTTTCCTTTGTAGGTTGTCCCGGTTTTGATCCTCTTCCTTACCTAGATCCTGTCACCGCTCATGCTTACGAGTCCCCTCTAGATTGTGTACGGCATCATGGCTTGGAACCTCCCCCTGCTGTCAGTGTTCATGGCTCTGTTGAAGAACGGAACAAGTTATACAAGAGGATGGCTGAAAGTGGTAGGTTAGTTCCTGTTCTTGAAGGAGATGTGAGAGAGGGACTTGTTTGCGGTTTGTTTGCCGTGCCCAAAGACCTGGAGAGAGATAGGCTGATCCTAGATGCACGGCCACCCAACACGGTAGAGCCAGTCTTAAGTTCGTGGACTAGAACCATGAGCAGCAGTACATGTTTGTTGGGCTTTGAGTTGGAGGAGGGAGAGAGCTTGATCATGAGTGGAAGGGACATACGGGATTTCTTTTACCAGTTTCAAGTATCTCCTCAGCGGTGCCTTCGGAATGTTTTGGCTGGGAAGCTAGCGGCCTCTGACTTGGAGTTCATCTTCAAGCTGCCTTTCGATGGCCCGGGTTACGTGGGGTTGAGCACCTTAGCCATGGGCGACCTCAATGCTTGTGAGTTCGCACAAGGCTCTCATTTGCGGCTGATTCTCGCCTGTGGTGGCGCTTTGCCCAGCGAAGTGATGATGATGCATCGGCCTTGTCCCAGAGGTCTTTTGTCGGTGGGAGTGGTCATCGACGACTTGGTGTGCTTCGAGAAGGTTCTTAGCAGCGACCTGGTGGATGGGGCCTATGCTGGGAGGTCGATGCTTGACGAGCGCATGGAGGCGATCATGGCCAAGTATGAGGAGGTGAGGCTTCCTACCAACCCGAAGAAAGCCTTCGACAATGCCACATGCTCCTCTTTCTGGGGTGTCCAAGTTGATGGGAAGAAAGGAACCGTGAGGGGCAATGAGTCCCGGTTGTGGCCGCTGCTGCTCATCACCATGAGGGTTTGCTGCTTAGGGCTCAGTACCGTGGGACTTCTGCGTTCACTGGCAGGATCCTACATATCGGTGCTCACCTTGCGGAGGAGGCTGCTGTCTGTCATGAACCTGATTTTTGATGCTATAGCCGCCTCCAATGGTGACGCGCAGGTGGTGCGTTTGTCAGGCACTCTCAAGGATGAGCTTTTCACTATGATGGTGCTTGCGACCCTGGCTGTGGTTAACCTCCGCGCCAGAACTTTAGGCTGTGTCCGAGCTACTGACGCCTCAGATTGGGGCATGGCGGCTGTGGTTGGCGAGGTGCCCGTCGCCGTTGCTCGTGAAGCCTTGCGGCTCAGCCTTAGCAAGATCTGCTGGATACGACTTCTGCCACCTGGCAAAGCTTGGCTGCGGGCGAAGGAGCTTTTACACCCTTCAGAGGAACTGCCTGGCGATGAAGAGTTTGACGTGCACCCCTTTTGGGAGCAGCTTGCGAGAAGCGTGGAGTACAAAGAGCTCTGGAGGAAAAAGCACGTGAGACCAGTTCATGTGAACAGCGGGCCCACCTCCGTGAGGAGGCACGGCTTTCGGTGAATCATCTTTCTGTGCGAGTTCCCTATGCTTTGGATTCGCAAGTGGCCTTGGGATGTTTGGTGAAGGGCAGGGCTTCCTCAAAAGCTCTGAACGCTGAGCTGTCCAAGAGCATAGCAACTATGCTTGGGTCGGACCTATATGCCGGTTACGGCTACTGGCCTTCAAAGCTCAACAGGGCTGATGGGCCCACTCGGGACTCTGATCCAGACCCTCCTGATGCGGCCTTCCCATGGTGGTGGTCTGAGGTGACAGCTGGAAGGTATGGACGCTTTGATGCCTGGCTGGAAGACCTCGAGGAGCGCGTCACACCTGGCTTCTCTGAGGTTCATGCTGTTGCTGCTCACGCCCTTGACTTGCGCACTGGGAAGCAGGCGAGGTCGTCTACCAGACGCACACAGCCGGCGGAAGTGCGAAGCAAAAAGGGGCCAGCTTCCTGCCAAGGTCCTGGTGATGCTGACGGTGGTGTCGGTGCGGCCTATGGAGATGGTGCCGGGAATGGTGATCTACGTCATGCAGATTCCGCTGATGCCCTACCTGCTGGAGAAGTACGCGGCGCTGGCCGACTACGCCCTGGAGGAGCTCTTCGAGGTCTATGTGGTGGAGAAGTTCTTCCTTCTGTTCTACGTGACCGAGATCAACGAGGTGGCGACCCTTTCGGTGCAGACGGTCGAGATGGACGTGCTCAACATCGTGGAGAAGCTGATGGCCGTGGTCTTGGTGAAGAAGTTCAAGGAGGTGCTCACCTTCGCTCTGCTGAAGCGGTGGCTGTGGGCAGTCTATGTGCGGAAGCACTGGACATTTTGCGCAGCTTTGACAAGAGGCAGTTCCTGTTTCGTGATCCTCGAGCCGGTGAATTTGTGGAGCCGGGGGCCCTCGACCTGTATACAGGCCGTGGTGGGGTCGCAAAAGCCATGGTGGCAGGCGGTTGCCCCTGGGTGCTTACCTTTGAAATCAACAGAAGCCCAAAAGAGGATCTGCTGATGGCTGAAAACAGGCGCAAGGTTTTGCGGCTCATCGAGCTGAGGGCTGTTCGCTGTGTTGGCTCTGCCCTGGTTTGCAAGTCGTTTTCTGTGGCAGTGACGCCCCCTGTGAGGAGCCGACAGTTCCCGCGGGGAGTCCCTTGGATGTCACTTGCTATGAAGGAGAAGGTGAGAGAGGGGAATAGTATGAGTGATTTCAATGCTGAGATCCACTCCTTGTGTGAACAGTCGGAGAACGGTGAGGAAGAGGAGAAGGTCTTTTTCTGGACGGAGAACCCCGACAGTTCCTTTTTGTGGAGGCAGAAGAAATACCGTCGTTTTAGGCGGCCCAACTCTCAGAATTTGTTCCGGTGTGATTTCTGCCGTTTTGGCACGGGGTGGAGGAAGCGAACCAGAGTCGCTACCAACGTCCCGAAGTTAATGGGGCTGAGGATGCTTTGCGTGTGCACGCTAGCCCATCAACGACTGAGGGGGCAGCACCCAGTACTCAAAGTGCCTTGGACCGCCGTGGCTCAGCCTTACCCGCGGGGCTTCAGCAAGCTTCTTGCCAGATTTTGCCTGGAGGCTGCTGGTTGGGCAAAGGATGGCAAGCTGGATGTAGCGGCCTGTAGCAAGAGCAAAAGTCTGCGGATTGGAGAGGCTACCAATCCCGGACCCCGCGGGCTGAGAGCTGCTCGCGGCTTTTCTTTGGAGGAAGCCCCAGTGCAATGTTGGAGCTCCATTCAACTCGGCGAACGCCGCTGGACTATGTTTCTGGAGTGGTGCAACCTATACCTCACGGACGACCCGGTGGACTTGTTTTTGCGGGTGCCTTTGTTCCTGGCGCATGCGGTGCGGAAGTACGGAGACAAGGAGTTCATGTCTGGTGGGTCCCTTCTTTACTACAGGCACCTGGTCTTGGTGGCACTTCGGAAGATTCCCAACATGCGCCCCTTCGCTAGCATTTGCTGGGACCTTGCGACGAGGTGGGAGAAGGCTGAACCTACAAAACATCGCCCTCCGGTCCCTGAGGTCTTGATCGAGGCAATGATCTCTTTGGGCTGGTGTTTGGGTTGGAAAAGGTGGTGCGGTGTCTGCTTACTTTGCTTTTATGGCATCGCCAGAGCTGGTGAGGTGCTGCGATGTCGGCGTGAAGACCTCCTTCTGCCGTGTGACATGATGTATGAATGTGATGCTGCTTTCCTTCTCCTTCGCCAGTCAAAGACTAGCTTTAGACAACTGGCCAAGGTGCAGCATCTGAAGATAACCAGTGTGCATGCTGTGAAGCTCTTGAATTTGATCTACCAGGGTGCAGATCGTTTGGATGTGCTTTTTCCTGGCAGTGCTCATGTTTTTAGGCGTCGCTGGAACCACGTGCTGAAGTTGCTCCTGATTCCGGACGCCGTCCATGTGACTCCTGGTGGCCTTCGCGGAGGAGGCGCTGTGTCTTGCTACCGGAAAGGAGCTTCGATACCTGACCTTCTTTGGGCCATGCGACTGAAACAGGTCGCCACGCTGGAAGCCTACCTTCAAGAGGTTGCGGCCCTGAGCGTGCTTACGGAGTTGCCTTGGAACTCTCGCAGAGCCATACGAAGCGCTGCCTCCCTCTTCAGCCACTTGCACTAAGCTGGGGTCTACGACCACAACGCAAGGTTTTGCCTTGTTTGGCTGCTATGGCCGGTCCCTTCACCCATGTGCGCCTCTTGTAAGTTTGGTGGAGGGGTTTTACGTGGTGCTGGCTGCTTGCGCCCTCCTCTGGTGGATCTTTTAGCTTGCGGAGCTCTTCAGGCAGACGCTGGACGAGCTCTACGCTGGTGGCTTGATCTACTTCTTGGCATTTGCAGCTGCGCTAGCACCATCGCTCACCATGCCTTACTGGCGCTGAGAAAAGTGCCAGCTGGATGATTGTGGCAGCGTCGTGGGAGGGATTAACATATATATATATATGTAGATTGCAGTAATATTGCACATATCTATATTGCATATATCTATATTGCATATATCTATATTGCATATATCTATATTGCATATATCTATATTGCATATATGGACCGTCACCCCCCTGTGGTGGGGTGGGGTGTGGGGTGGGAGGTGTTGAGGGGGATATCTAGTATATTATCGGTACACAAGGAGCAATCAGGGCACTCTGACCCATTGGGCATGATCATGGGACGCGTGACCATATATGTATGTATATATATATATATGTACATATATATATATGTATTTATATGTGCATATATATATACACACATATACACACATATGTATACATATGTATGTATATATGTATATATGTATATATGTATATATGTATATATGTATATATGTATATATGTATATATGTATGTATGTATGTATGTATGTATGGAATGGAATGGAATGG
>Ga0126342_10011737_pt1 | contig 15635 bp, 16 predicted proteins | sample Cyp1metagenome_FD_92528 | JGI IMG/M metagenome (GOLD analysis project Ga0126342, IMG submission 92528) | Coral microbial communities from Lord Howe Island, Old Settlement Bay, Australia - Cyphastrea 1 metagenome | ecosystem: Host-associated > Invertebrates > Cnidaria > Coral ...
GGGTCTCAAATTCTAGAGCCGCTCTTGAATCATGGACAAAGCGACAGAATGTGACAGATAAAATGATGCAGTGTGATGCTGTATATGTTTCAGATTCTGTCACATTCATCACACAAGACCACCAATCATTGCAGATTTGTGTCAAGGGATGCGCGCGAGGCTTGCTGAAGCCTGTCATCCCTTTACCAAGTTTGATCTCGGCGAGGAGCCGCTTCAGAAAGTTGAGGAATGACATGACGACATGACGAGTCAAGGAAATTTCTATGAAGTTATAGCTGTTATGAGGAGCCTCCATGTAGAATTTCTAGGTGACACGGTGATGTTGAAGATGGCTGGGATCAATGGCGTTAGAAACTTCCAGAAAAACTGACAACACAAACCCCGACAAAACGCACCAGGAGTAAGTAATTACACTTTAGAATCCTAGAAATGCAGAGTAGAATACAGGCCAATGTGGACATGCAAAGGTGTACATTGCGAGAACAGACCTTGCAGACTTGTAGTTTGAAAGGACTGGAGTTGTCTTTCTAGGGGTCCCCTGCTGTTCCCTGCTTCCAACTTCTGTTATTTTCAAAGGAGATGCAATTCCTATGTTCTGAGCCAGGAGAATCAATCCCCACGATGCTATGTGACAAGGCGCAGCCATGCCTACAATAGGATTGGTCTTTGTTTTTTGCACTAATGTGCATCTCAAAGGCCGAGGAACAAGAACCATTTCATAGCCTTTGCCATAGCCTTTGCTAGGGCATTCTATAATTTCTATGGTTTGTTTTTAAGTATGAGTCTGTGCAGAGCTTAAATTTTTGGCTCTGCCATGCTCTGCCAATTTTCAGATGTAAAACGCATCAACTTTTGGCTTTCGAAAGAAGGCTGTCCATGTCCGGCCTTCCACAAGGATTGGCCGTGAGAGCTCCGTTGAGTTCCCAATGCTGAAAGGTCTTGTTATGTCTTGTTTTGCCCATCACATCGTCTGAGTTGTCCAGATCCCTGCTTTCCAATGTTAATGATATAGTGCTGTTCTACAACATCATTTGGTGGAGGTATCAGCTGTACTCCATTTGAACCGCCTTGTGGACATTTCTTGAAGCCTTTCTCATCCGTTCTCGCATTTTCCTACAAGCCCGCACAGTTGGGACTGGGGGCAAGAGCAAAAGCATCAAAGCTTCCGGACCAGTTCACGCCAAAACTCACCAAGGATTTAGATGGATCGATTTAGATGGATTGCACTACGCATTGAGCAAAAACAAATCCAGCAGATATTTGTCGAACTTAGCATAGTTGAGCACTCAAATATCTCAAATGCGCTACCACAGAGTCACTGTTCAAACTTGGCACCCGAATCAACGCAGCAAAATCTGGCGGGTTCTTTTTCGCAATGGCAGCAATGGGCCTACGATTCTGAGGTCCGTGTTAACATCAGACATACTTCGTGTTTGCTCCTGGTCATCAATTCCTTCAGAATCTAGAACTACAGTGATCTAGAAAGAATGAGGGGCAGCTTTGTGTCAAAAAATGTCTGCACTGCTTAAAATCGCAAAGTGGTATTCCCACATTGGTTCTATTGATTTGTGGGAGTGGTCACCAGGGTATACCATATGGTATACTGTTCTGGGCCAGCTGATGACCACTAACGATTGAGCCCTGTCAGCGATGTTCGATGATGTTTGGCTTTGGCCAGGGAATAATGCCTCGGAGCGACAAGAGAGGTGCTGATTATGTTTTTCCGCATATTTTTGCAAACAGAAACAGATACGGGCATCTTCAAAGTTGCAATTGCACTCACAGACAGTTTCTGTTTCGCCTGAGCTTTTGCAGTGAAATGTTCGGAATCATGATGTCATGATGTCAGTAAATTGATTGATGTTTTAGCATGTGTGGCTGGCAATAAAGTTTCGGCTCCCATACTACAGCAACAAGCTGTCACAAGGCGCGCAAGGGCAGAGCCTACCTCGAAAAGGGTTCGGTGGATCTGTCGTAATAAGCTGAAAGATTCTCCAGTAATTGCATGTAATTGCCCCATATTGCCCCATATTGCCCCATCATCAGCTTGCCTAATTAGCTCTCTTTGATGCAGTTAAGTTAACCTGTGCTATGTTGCTTTCTTTGCTCCCAGACTCGCAGCTCTCCCATTTTTCAAGTCACCTAGGTCTTTGTCTTCCGCATGTTGTGTGCAGTTGGGTGCCATGTCAGCTAACTTCCTGCCCCAGGCTGCCAATGGGGCAGGCGCAGATGAGACACACACACGCGCACTCTTCAAGTGCAAGTGATGATGCTTGAAGAGCCTGGGGAATGCAATATTTTTTCTTTTCCTTTGAATGCAGGAATTTAATGGAATTAAATGGAATTGAGATGTTCAGCTTGCACGGCATTGCTGGAGAGAGTGTTTTCCTTGCAGGCCAGTAGCTGTCTTGCAGGGCTCGGGACAAGTGTGGAGCCTAGAAGGATAGAAGGACTCTGACGTTGGCGGCCAAGCCATGGACGTCGAAACCGAGAAACGGTACGGTGGAAGTCCATGCCCAGCGAAGTCCATCCAAGTCTTCTGTGTACGCAGAAATCCCGCTGTCTTCAAGCTTCACAATCCTTCCACAACAGAGATTTCGCATTGTTTTTTGGCGTGCCGCTTATGATACTTTGAATGGACATCACCATCACGCATTACACAGTGTAAGGCCTCGAACAGCTCAGCCTGCGCCTCAGCAAGGGATTCCCACAGAATGTTTGCTTGATTAAACTACAACTGTTTTCAATTGTTTTAATTGTTTTCGCTCATTTCGCTGGCAGGTGATGACGACTTGATCAGAGAAGCATTTGCATTTCTGCGGTCGTGCCTCGAAAGCGAATGAGAGCTGAAAATTGTCGCTGTTGGAGGCCCTCGCAAGAGGGCGACCTGTTACTCAGTGATTTCATTCTTCCCCCTGTGATATGGCGCAGATGTTCTTCATGTCACTGCCTGTAAATCCAACGATGCATGTGCAGTATGGCGCAGGGGCTAATTTTCAGGGTAAAGTTTGCGAGAAAAATAGTCAAAACAGGTGGTCAAGTATGAAGAAGGTGGTAGTTACAAGATCTTTGTTGATGTCTTCGGAAGCAGGCCTTGGTGATTTGAGGGATCCCGAGGGAAATTAATAATGGAAAACAATAATGTTACAATCTTTTACATATCACAACTTGGAAAACTAACGTCTATGGCATAGACTTGCAAGCAAGATCAAGCAAGTAGTTGTTTGTATACAGATGTATACAGATGTATACAGATGTATACAGTATACAGTATACAATCAAGTAGTCAAGGTAGCCTCAAGGTAGTCTAGTGTTCCAGCTGTTCTGGTATTTGTTCAGATGCTTTAGGGATGTCCTTCCTTGTGCTTGACCCAGAGCTGTGAACGCTGAGTCACTTAGGCGACCCAGCTTGTCTGAGCGCTTCAAAGCGCGCTTTTCGTCTCCCCTGGACTTCGAGGACAGGGGATGTGACACGCGATATCAAATGATTTTTCAAATGGCTTTTCAAATGATTTTTCAAATGATCACGTCCAAAAATATCCGAAAAGAATAGTCCAATCTGACCCACTGATGTCCAAGACTTAGAAAGGTGGAAAAAAGATAACGAAGGGATTACTCAAAGAGAAATGCGTGGACTCTCGACCCTCTAGCCTAGCAAAAGAAAAGAATGAGGAGGGCTCTTGCATGCTCTTGCGAAAAGGCTTTGAACGCTTTCATGCAAGAGATGGGGTCACCCTACAGCCCTGTGGTCGATATCGAGTAACTGAGTAGGTTGCTACAACAAGCCACTATTGTCATTTTGAGATATTTTGAGCATGGTATCACAATGTATCACATCAGGACCCCAGTGACACCGACCCAGAGGTTCTGGCGACGGCAGGCTGCACAAATGCGTTTACGTTTACTGGACGTCATTTAACGATGCCATTTCCAATCGGTTCGTGCTGCACGTTTCAGACAGGTGGAATCACCATCTTGGCTGCGACCCATTGGAGTCCTCCCCGCATTCATTGCAGTGAGGCACGCTGACAAAGTGCGGCAACAGTCGAACTGAATGTACTGATTTGATCTGATTTGCTGTAGTCATGGTCATACAGTGATACATGTTTTTTTTCATTGAAACTCTAAACATGACATTTATTTGTTCCCACTGTTTTCATGTTTGGCTCCGTTTTTTCTCGATGGCCGTTGAAAAATGCAATTTCTCCCGTGATGTTTCTCTCGTTTGTAGGTGAAGCCAGGACAGCCGTTGTCATGGACGGCGCTGCCAGGCGGAACTCCCAGACACAAAATCGAAAACACGAAGAAAGAACGAGAAATCTGTCACGATTAGAATCAATATGTTGCAAGAAGTTTGCACAGAACATATGAAGGAACGAATAAATTGTTGATGCGTTACATGTTTCTCTTGAACTTGAAATCTCTTGTCATGTCATGTTGTTGAATATTATGGTTCTGTCAATGTATAATATAAGTATATTTACAATTATTTATATTTATATATTGTATTATGTTTTTCTACACTTATTGTATAATATAAATATAATTATACAACATGCTCGTATTGTGTTTTCTACAATTTTCCTTTCCTTTGCGACTTGGAGACTTTGAAGCTGGCCAGGTCTGGCAATGAACAGCAGCAAGGTCCAAGGATTCAGCGGTTTCTGGGTGATGCGATTTCCCTGCACTGACAAGTTAGAGCCCCTCGGCAACGAAACGACAGTGGAGGAGCAAGACTAAGTAACTAATTAAAATTAATTAATCATATGAAATTTCTATATGAAATTAATTAATCAATTTGAACACATATGAAAACATGTAACACAATGAATATGAGGCTTGCGAGACGTTTGGATTCTGTCCTGGAGCCACGAGTGTTAAGGTTTCTTCTGAACGATGGCACCAGCAATTGGATGAAGATCCCCGGCCGCACCTGAGGGAAAGTCAAAGTTTCAAAGTTCGGATATGTTTGTCCCTGGAGGCCTTGTTGCTTTGTACTCCCATTTTGTAGAAAAGGTTTGCAGATGTTTGCAGAATTCTTCAAAATTCAACTTCGTCTATGCACTCGCGTGTGTACTTGAAAAGTCCTTCTCAATATTCAAGATGTGACATCACACTGTGACACATGCAGACAAAATCCTGTCCCTTGGGCGCTGCTTTGATTTGATTGAACTTTCCTTGATGTTTGTTTTTGTTAATCCATAATCACGAGTCAACAGATCAGCCTATATTTCTTCTCATATCTCAACTAGAACAAGCTGAAACAATATTTAAGTAACCTTGAAACATCTCTTAGTTTCCTTATTTTTCATGTCTGTATATCAGACATTTTGTGTCGTACCTCGTTTTCTTTTAAAACGTGTTGGACACATTTGGACACAGGAATGGCAACGCAAACTTCGTGGCAGAGACGCGGGGCCTGTGGGTTCTGCGCTCGGGGAAACTGAAAAAATATGCTGGCGACGAGGCCTCGGGGACGCTGAGAATGGGATGCTGTTGGCACCGAGGTCGGAGGTCAACAGGACTAAACAGGACATTGATGACATGTAAGTCATGTAAGGTAAACAAACTTGCATGGACTGCATGATCTGCATGGATTATTTTTTCAAAAATCGAACACAATTTAAAACCCCATCATGTCCAGAGTTTTTAAACTCTTTTTGTTTGTGTTCCAATTCATTTGTCTAATACACTCTTATCACGAACCATTAGCATACGAAGCTTTGCAAGGCTCACAGTTCTGGCAGACAGTTTTTGTTTCAACGCAAATACCTTTTATAAATTTACCCGGTGTTCTATTTACGCAGAGATCTGACAAGGATACGATAGGGTAAACAAGAAGACTAGCTTCCATGTTAGAGATCAGTCACTTTTCTTGGTTTGACAGATCATAAAAGAGCACTGTTGGCCTCTTCCCTTTCTGTTCTCCGTGGAGTGGTAGAGTGTTTTTTGTTTGTTCGTGGAGGATGCCTCTGATCATTTTGAGGGTGACACCTGTTGAACCTGTTGAACCTGTTGCATTTCGAAGCCAAAAAAATATGTCGGACCATCCTGACTGCTTCCTCCTGTCTTGAAACATCAGTGGCAATCTATTGCAATCTGACTCTGTTCCACTCGGAAGCAGATGTTAGGCAAAACCGCAAGTCGCTTTGTCCGGAGATATTGCTGATCTGGAGGCCAGAATTATCAGGAGTTCTTGTGCCTCATCACCAATGTTTGACAGACTCTTATTTTCTTTCTGACTTGAAGTTCAGGCAGGCTTTGTGATAGTGTCCAGGGATTTGCTGAGGGTCGCCTTGCTTCTGACATGCAGTCAACTAGCTATGTTTTGCAACACAAGATCCTAAACGGAAACTATGCAAGTTGCATCAAGTTGCGCAATTTTGCTCCATTTTGGAAGTCCTGATTTCTCATTTCTGAGCGTTTCCTGCAATGATCCCATAATGTTCCTTAATATCCCATATAGCCAATGGAACGCCCTTGCTCTGCAAAGTGCAAGGCCAAGGACGGCATCATTTTGGTGTACCAAAGCCGATGGGCGCAACCACGACTTCATTATCGCTTCAGTGAGGCAAGGGACGAAATGACCGAAATGCTGGACTCGGAAAAGATTCAAATGATGACTCAGGAAAAGAGAAACATCAGCTGCCATGATTTCTGTGTGATTCAAAGCTGCTTCACACAAGAGTAAGCCATGATCGTAAAGAATCGTAAAGACCCAAATTGTTTTTCCAGGTCGAAGAACAAGATCAGAATTAAACACGGCACCTTACGAAAGAGCTTGGAATTTGAATTGGCATCTGTGAAAACATGACGTAAATATGTACTAATATGTCGTAAATATGTCGTAAATTGTGAAGATTGTGCACACATTTTTGGATTTTTCGATTTTTTTTTTGGAATGGCTTCTGAGCGCATCCCGGCAAGGATCGTCCTTGGACAGATCCACCTGGGGAGGCAGGTGAAGCAACGTGAAGCAACTGCATTTCCAACACATTGCTATGATATGGGTATTAGTTGGGTATTAGTGGATGTATTTGGTTTAGTTGCCTCGTACATTTCGCAACAAGCTTTGCATTGTTATCCATTTTTTTTTGAAGTTACTAAGTTATTACTTGCTATCGCAATCGACAGTCTTTCCTTCACATTAAACAGATTTCCACATTTGTTTTAACCGCGGTTATTTGTGCATGTTGTTAATTGTTGTTAATTGTTGTTAACTGTTGTTGTTTGCATGTTTGGACTTTATTTTGGATTTTGTTTTGCATGTTGTTCTTCTCGTGTTGCGTCATTGTCTCCAGGCCTTTGCTCCAAGCGAAGTGACGGGATTCCCTCGCAGCGATGCTTGGTGGGCAATGCACCTGGATAGCCAGGCAGGAAACATCCGGAAACCCAACGGACACACCACAGGAGACCTCAGAGATGTCAATAAATCTCACAGATTTCAACATGCAGAATCCCCAAGGTCACAAAGAGGAGAGGACTGCAAGGACGTACATAATACATTGTAATGCATATACATATATATATATACAGTATTTAATAGATGTAACAAGATCATGAAACATTCACTTGCTCGGAAATAACTCTCTCATTCTCGCTGCACTTGTTTTGTGTTAGGGCAAGCAGTTCCATCAAACAACAAAATGGCATGCTAGCTTGCTTCCTTTAGATTTTCTACTTTCACGGTCGTTCATGGCCAAGAGAATGTGAGAGTCATGTAACTAGGAGGTAAGTTGCTCGTGCCTTTGCTCGCTTTGCTTTATTTTTAAACCATTGCCTTACATTGCATTGATGGGACGTGAAGCAGGCCGTGGAATTCGTTCCAAATGACGGTGGGTCGCAATGGCATAAGGACCCTGCAAGCGGAAGCGGTGGTTTGGGAATTAGTTCCGAAGAACAAAGTGTACCAATACTTTTTAAACCAAAGAGGTAACACACAATTATCACAGAGGTCATGCAAAATTAGAATTGGAAACATTGGCCTTAAATGATTTTAGTCGTGTACTAGTTCCATGACCGTAATGCCATAATGTACCATCCATGACAGTCTGACAACGTGGAGCACGTGTTTCACGCATCAAAGCAGCAGACTGAGAGATCTGGCGAGGCTTCGGGCGGGAACTGGCGCATTAGAGGCCTGGTATGGCCTGGTTGATCCTGCTGGGCCTGATACGAATCAAGGACCCCGGTTGATACCCCAACCGGGTGCGGTCAAAACATGGTTGCTCTTGGTTGCTTATATTATAACACTGTCAGGCCCAGGTGCATGGAAGCTGACCGGCAGAGTTCTCAGGGACAACTTCACTGATTTTGCAACCTTGAACTGCTGTTTGAACCCTCTCTGATATCTACAAAAAATGTTGAACAGATTCCGATATTCCAAGAGAGTGGGTGAAAAGCTGAGCTGCATTGCCCTAGGTGACCGCCTCGAAAGGATTGGTGAGGTGTGATCACTGGGAGTGACATCATGGTCGTTACACAAAGACGAGAGAAGGGAAGCAATGACCATCCGAAAGTGACAAAAGTGATAAGAAGAGGTCAACATAGGTCAACCGTGCGACCTCAAGAGCCAGACTTCCTGAAGCATGTGGACCAGCAGAAACTTTCTTATAGAAACCCGGCTGGAAGGGTGAGATGCTGAATGCATCCAGAAACATTTGGATGCCTTTTTTGCAGACCCTTACGATCTTCATGTGTCGGTCTTTCCATGGCTTTTGACTTTGCTCTCATCCCACTTTCTCCCACTGTTTGCTTTTTGAGCATATCTTGGCATATCTTGGTTTCACTCGTCTTGAATGCAATGCTATCTACACGAGCTGTGATAAGCTCGCCTCACCGTGTTCTGTGACAACAATGTACCTCAGGTGTGCGACTCCAGACATCTTTCACACAATTAGTACTGTCAGAGACAAAGAACCATCAGGATTTGTGCGAGGTACTAGATGCTCACATCACAACCGAGGAATGTTGCCGGTAGGAATATCCAATGAATATTGTTTCATTTGAGCCGTCATATTGTGAGATTGTGACTATAGCTAAGCAGGATGTCCTTTCAGCATCGATGAAATTTGGAGATTGATGTTGAATTGTGCCAAACGTTTGACCAACATGATGAACATCAATGACTTCACCTTGATGCTGCTTGAATGATGAACTTTGTCCTGTGATTCTGTAAATTCTTAAATTTTGCACTGTTGTTGTTTGACCACGTGTTTCACAGATCATGAACAAACCATGTGATGTAACGTTGAGACACGATATGTTCGAAGCTTCTGCTTTGTTTAAGTGCCAGGTAAGCGAAGCTGAAATCACGACGCCATTGACCTGGGCCAAAACACCGCATACACTGGGCATTGGCATGTCGGCAATTGTCGGCATGTCATACACAGTTCATTTAGTTGTTGCTTTTGCTGTGACGACATGTCCTCTGTCCTTTGTCTTTGAAGGTTGTACGACTGAATGCCAACAAATTTCAATGCCATTAGTTTCTGTACTTTTGCTACCGCTTGCCTTCGGGCCCTTCCCATCTAGATAAAAATCACATCGGAAAGTGTTTGTTTTGCAAGAAAGTTGTTGTTTTCGAGTTTGGTGCGATGGAAGACTCCGAATCAGAGGCCTGCGCCGGCTGTGGAGACCTCCCATGCACCTGGAGCTGTGATCGAACCAGAAGCGATTGAGAGCTTCAGGCGCAGCTGGTGACATCTTGTGACATCTGGCGACGTTTGGTGATCTGTACTGTAGGATATATCCCAAAGACACCACGTTTGGATCAGGAGGCTATAGGCATGCTATAGGCTATATAAGATATACGATATATAAGTGCGGACATATTGAGGTTGTCCAAAGGGAACCTAGACAGGTTGGCTGATCTTTTGGAGAGCAAAAATGTGGGGTGTCCCAGCAAGGGCGAGACCGGCAAGCAGGAGCTTTTGGGTCTCATAACAAATCAGCAGATAAAGGTGTTTTTCCTTAGTTTGAACCATTTGCAGATTTGAACCGTGTGTTTCACTTTTGATTTCTCTGGAGATACCAAGGTGATTCTCCTTTACCGCAGTGCCTGGACTTTGCCCCACTTGCACTGCAGGGATTTGACCCAGGATGTGCCTGGACCCTGGACCCCGACACCAGGTCAGCATCTCATGCGGGCGCTGGCACAGAAACGAGTCGAAAAGGAGAGGAAAAATGAGGAGAAAACAAATGAAAACAGGAGAACACGAGTTTAATGAATCATGAATGAATCATGAAAAATTATGAAAAGCAAGAAAGAAAACACAGAACAACATGGCACAGAAGGCTTGTGACCGACGCAGACGTCCGAAATCTCGAGAGTCTTGCTTCAGACTTGCAAAAGGACCATGAATCCCACAGATCCCAAAGTTCATTTTCTCATATTTTCTCAAGAGCTCCAAATATCCGGCGAAATGTGGCCCTATCTCAAGTGCATGCCGGGCATGAACGCTTGGAGGTTTGCCATTTTCACCTGCCGGAGACATCGCCAAAGTTTAGAGCTCAGAAGAACATTGCCAGAGTCCCGCGAAACAAATGATGTAAGTTTGTATGCCTGGTTCTTTAGTGACCATGGATGACCATGGTGTTTGCCGTGATGTTCTATACCATGGTTCGGAAAAAATGCCATCCTTTTTGCACATGCTGCAGCTGCAGGAATTGGATGGAACAACGGCGCTGTTCGTTGTCAAACTGTCTGGCGACGTCTTGACCTCAGGGTGAGAAGCCAAACTTCAGTGATTCGTCTGACAGACTCCTTGTTTTTAAGCTGAGACGTAATTTGACAGCCACCTGTGACCTGTTGCATTTGGTCCATTTTGGTCCCAGAGGTTTCTGCTTGCGAGTTCGTCTTGAATGACGGTGGACCTCACTACCGATGGGACAAGGTCACGGTCAGCGCAGGATCCATCGAAAGCACCACGGTTTTACTCAGGGCCATTGTGCCGAGTTGGTTTTTGTAAAAACGATTTGGAGCAATGCAGCTTGAGTTTTACAGTTTAACATGTTGACAAATGAGTTTCGAACACTCTGTTGACATGTTATGACATGTTGGTCTCATGAGTGGTCAGCTTGTGCCTGCAGGCCTCAGGAGGTGGAAACTTCCGTGCTCCGGGCCACGGTGTGCAGAACTCGAAGCAAAGTGGATGCCAAACAAACATCTTACGGTCTCTTACAGTTCCTCTTACGATAAGGCAGGATGTGTTTGGCCACACTGATCCTAAAAATGTACCTGGCTGATTTAGATAAGGTGTGGCTGGTGAGCGGCGGGCGCGTGGAAAAGTCGGGATGCCTGCGCTGTGTTGTCGAGCCACCAGATTTCAATGTGTTTGGTGATTTCTTCGAGTTGTAGGGAAGTTACCCCTGAGACTGGCCAGATCCAACAAATCTTTGGACTACTGGCATGTAACAATTAAAGTACTTAGAGAATGTAGTAACACTGCAACCTTTTTCCACTGTTTTGCGCGTGATAGGATGTGAGAGGAAGTTTTTGCTAGGTTTGACCTGCAAACAGGGCAGCCTCCAAAGTTGATTTAGATGTGGTTTGAGGTCTTCCCAAGGAAACAGATGCACATGAAACATGTTCCGATAGTTTTAGAACATGCTAACATGAAGACAAAGATTATAATTCAATATACTAAATGTTTTGCAAAACCCATTCCGGTTTCATCGTGTTTCATCCAAGTGCCCCACGACTGTGTCACGAAGTGGACCGATCAACCCAGCCTCGAACACTTGGATCGAGGCTGCAAGCACCTCCAGAGGCCTCAGTGCCAGAAGTGGCCAGGACCCCTGAAGAACGACTCAGACGATGTTCAAACAGATTCCAAACAAAATTAAAACAGCGAGATTCTGAACAACACATTTTAATAACTCAGAGGAGTTCTCATGAATTTTATCCATGTTACTTTCTGTGACCCTGCTTTCAGTGGCAATCTCTGCTTTTGCAGAATCTGTGGCGCCACCAATGTGGATCTTTGGTTCTTTGGTTGAGGTATGACTTCTGGCATTGTGATGCTTGCTTCTGCTGACATACAAACATCATGATGTCATTATGTCACTTTGTGATAACTTGATGATGTCAAGGTTAAGGTCACGCGCACCTCTGTGTCGCTTTCGTGGAGATCAGCTTCCACGAGTGTCAAAGGCTGGCATGGAGATGCAGGAAACAGGAATCCAACATAAACCAAAGAATCCAAAATCCAACCACTTGGTTTTAAGATGTTTTAAGGATCACCTGGAATCTGACCTCATTTGTTGCACGTGACCCCTGGCATTGTTGAAATTTGTCGAATTTCTAAACATAGACTAAACATACTAAGTTACTAAACCTATCTAAACCTGTCCAAGTTGAAGATTTTTCCGAAACATTGGAAGATTTTGACGATTTTGACGAGTTGTGTCCAGCTGCAGCAGCACTGCAGGCTACCGTGTTTTCCGAAACGGTCAGCAGGCCGGAGCTGAGGGAGTTGATGACATGATCCTGACCTGATCTGATCCTAATTTCAGATTTCAACAGATGTATAAAATCTTTAATACATTTAATACAATTAATTTCAACAATGCCTATGTATTAAATTGTATTAAAGATTTCAAATGTATTGCTTCATGTATTGCTTCATGTTTTGCTTCCATCTTCATCCCATTCCATCTCATATCGCCAGGTTGCCGCACTTCCTGGGGGTGTTTGCCACCTGGACACTACGGATTACTATTGTCACGATTGTCACGTCATCACCAGAATGCTGGAGGACCATGTCTTGTGCAACACATTTGCCTTGCCACAGCCCACATTCTCTAAGGTCCTGCAATACGTCGATACAGGTCTTTATGCTGCACACCAGTACTCATTCACAGTTGCTGCAGTCAGCACTCAAGGCACGGGGAACTGTTCGCCACAACTTGCGCCAAAGCCCAGCCAAAATACGGAATCCAATTTTGACAGTGAAAATGGGCAGACAAGCTGAGGGAGAACGAACATGCTTGGGCCCGACATGGTAAACATGGTAGGGCAGTGGTGAGTGGATTGGAGAAAGAATTGCCTTAGATGGTTTGACCCTGACACTTGTCCCTGGAATGTGTTCAAAGGTTTGAAAACTGAGTCTCAAGCTAAAATTGATCGGCCGACGGCATCGTTTATTATCTTTACCTCGGTATGTTTGCATGAATTGTGCATGTTTCCACTGTTTCCACAGATATTTGCATCAACTCACCGCATCAGTTTTCTTGTTCCTGCATAGGCGTCCTTGGACAGCCAAGTGAAGCAGCAGTTGCCACGACAGAACCTGCCGGCTTGGAGCACGGTTTAAAGTTGAACGCTACAAATTGCACAAAGTGAAGTAGGCGGAGACGTTGGATTTGTGACGCAGAGATAAGTTCCTACTTCGCAGTATTTCGCAGTACGGAAGGAATCCAAATAGTCCTATTTTTGCATTCGCATTGTGGTTGCAAAGCGCAACTCCGAGGCAAACCTGGCATTCCCAGCGGCTTGCGGGTCACACTCTCCAGTGGGAAGGCCCCCATGTTCTGTAATACGCTCAACAGCTTGAAATTGAGTCTTTCCTTACGACCAAGTTCGAGTTGATCACAACTTTGAGTAAGTAATTATCAGCTGCCTGTATGTCCTGGTATGTCCTGGTATGTCCTGGTATGTCCTGGTATGTCCTGGTATGTCCTGGTTCATACTTAGTAGACTCGTGACTTCTGGTTTTTTTTGTGGCCCTGATTACTTTGATTCGTTGAGATTACTTTGTTGCACCATCTCTGTAGACTTCATGTCGACTGCCAGGGTGTCACACTGGAGTGGGCCCAGCCGGAGGATTGGGGGCGCCATGGGTTGGACAGACTACTGCGTCAGTCTCAGGAAGCAAACGAATAAGAGGCAAGACTCTGAAATCCTAGAGAAATGCGGAGGGGAGCGGTAACACAGAGTCTTAAAAGAAACAGGATTGCTTGCACTGACCAAGATCACTCAAGTAGGAATTGGTCGCTAATGCACTTTGCACATACGATGCTTTGCAGCTCAATTCTCCATGCCAGACTGAGATAAATACAACAAGTCAGCTAGCATAGAGTTGTTGTATCTTAGTTGACTGGTTCAGTCTGTTGTGTTTTTTTTCCAGTTCCATGTTGGCCATGTTGGCCATGGTGGAGGACCATGGTGGTGCACCTGTCACCGCGTACGTGGTCGAAAGAGATGGAGAGGTGGTGGCCACCTTGCTCCACGCAGAGAAGATCACCTGGACCGGAGCCGGAAAAGCCGGAGAGATGTAGAGAGATGTGGGGAGATGATGAGAAATGGATAACAAGGTGGCCAGAGATGTGCAGACAACAACTCCAGCAACTGGTAGGAGCTGGTAGGAACTGGCAGCAGGTAGCATCCACAGAGCCTATTGATGCCTATTGACATGCGCTGACCATTCCACTCAGAACTTGTATTTTGTAGCCTCAGGACGGACACCGGTGTCACACGGGGCGATTCTTACAGCGCCTCAGCTGCAACAGACGTGGTAATTGGACGCATTGAATCCTCCCTTAACACTTGCACAGCCGTTTGGCTCTCAAAAGGCAACAGGAGCCAGTGACCCATCAGAAGACCACTCAGATAGCTCTCAGATCCAAGGCTACTCTGTGTTTGCGTGTCACTTGCCGCCAGCCGAACAGAAGGAGAGCCGGTGGAGCAGAGGTTGAGTGTGATATGCTGAAGTGCTAAATCATTGGCATGTTGTTCTTGACAAGAAGTATAGCGAAACTCAAATCACCCACAACATCAGCGCTGTCGTGAATAATACGGCGAGGAACTTAGACAGAAAGTCCTGAAGGATCGAGAGGCGCAGAAATGCGCAGAAGAAACAATAAAACGACACCCTCTGGAAACACGTCTTTTTGAGTTGTTGTAGGCCTTGGATCATCTTGGATCTATATGTGCCATTGCAAGATATTACCCAGGTAGTTTGTACCGCTTGCATTTTCGAGCCGAAGGGGGACCCAACGTTTAACATGTTTTTCTTTTTCCATTGTCTCCGAATGAAGGCGTTCGCCGCGTTTGCTGGCTGACTAGCCTATATCGATGATATGTGTATCCTATTTCGAGCCATCTCAGCCCAGGCTGCTGCACCACCAGAAGAGGATCGCGACATTCTCCTGAATATCCCGGAGGAGATAATGAGATGATCCAGATGATCCGCTTGAATAATGAGAGAGTTTCTCAAGGTTCATCAAGAAAAGTTTTCATCAAACTTGCTTGTTTCATCTTTGCTCAGGAGAAAAACAGATTTGAAAATTCAAAACAACCAACAACCAACAACCAACAACCAACAACCAACAACCAACAACCACAACAACAACCAACAACCAACAACCAACAACCAACAACCAACAACCAACAACCAACAACCAACAACCAACAACCAACAACCAACAGCAACAGCAACCAACAACCAACAACCAACAACCAACAACCAACAACCCAACAACCAACAACCACAACAACAACAACAACAACCAACAACCAACAACCAACAACTAACAACCAACAACAACAACAACAACCAACAACCAACAACCAACAACCAACAACCAACAACCAACAAACAACAACCAACAACCAACAACCAACAACCAACAAA
>Ga0126342_10011738_pt1 | contig 15634 bp, 15 predicted proteins | sample Cyp1metagenome_FD_92528 | JGI IMG/M metagenome (GOLD analysis project Ga0126342, IMG submission 92528) | Coral microbial communities from Lord Howe Island, Old Settlement Bay, Australia - Cyphastrea 1 metagenome | ecosystem: Host-associated > Invertebrates > Cnidaria > Coral ...
ATATCCATGGTGATTTTCATGGTGATTTGATGGTGAGTTATGGATATCCATGGTGATTTTCATGGTGATTTGATGGTGAGTTATGGATATCTATGGTGATTTTCATGGTGATTTCATGGTGAGTTATGGATATCCATGGTGATTTTCATGGTGATTTGATGGTGAGTTATGGATATCTATGGTGATTTTCATGGTGATTTGATGGTGAATTATGGATATCCATGGTGATTTAATGGTGATTTGATGGTGAGTTATGGATATCTATGGTGATTTTCATGGCGATTTCATGGTGAGTTATGGATATCCATGGTGATTTTCATGGTGATTTGATGGTGAGTTATGGATATCCATGGTGATTTTCATGGTGATTTGATGGTGAGTTATGGATATCTATGGTGATTTAATGGTGATTTACCCTATAAACCTACAAAAAGCATCAAAAAGATGTGGGAAACCCATGGGGAATCCCTCGGAAAATGATCGAGAATTTCTGGTGCCTTTTCCACATCGAACTGTTAGTTTAGAGGAGGGCAAGACCTCATCTGGTTGCTTCCCAGCCCAAGTTGGTGAAACTTCTAGTGGTTCTGTATATTTCTATTTCCATCATCCCAAACAGGTTACATGTACCATAATGTACCCTCGAATTTAGGCCACTTCAATGAGATTGATTGGTATAATTTCATGCCCCCAACATGAAATACTTCCAATAAGGGACCCTAGATCCAACACTTGGGTTGCTAATTCAAAATTTAGAAGAATATTTTGTTTTACCATCCCTCCAACTGACATATATCAGTGGGTTTAAAAGACTACTTTCCCACCCAAAAATGACCCATTCTCAGAGTCAAGCTGTTACTTGGAGGGATGTTGCTTCATGGTCTTCAAGAACTATAGGTATACCTGCACTTAGTTTCACGACAACAATTCAGTGATGGGTATAAACGGATACCATGTGGTTATTTAACATAGCCATGGAAAATCACCATGCTATTAAGAGGTAAACCATCTATTTCTATGGACCATCTATACCATAGCTATGTTAAATAACCAAAGGGTAATTTTCAACTCCCCGGGCTCCCCGTTTGGATCACCTGGATCTATCAAAATGCATGGGGCCTTCACTGTGAGGATGCAAGGGGTTGGCTGACCAAGAGAAATGTGACCCTGACCTCAATATATGCGATACGAGTCAACAAACCCATGGAGATGTGATGTGGAGATGCTGATGAAACCTGATGAATATATGTAGCATTCGTATTATAGTAAAGAAACGTAAAACAAACCATTAAAGAACTCAGAACAATCAGCATGCACCCTCACACATCTGTTCTTGTAGGCCAGAGGATGTGTCAACCCATCTTCCAATCAAATTCCAGGACGAGGCACGGCAATGAGAAAGAAAATGATCAAGAAGGGCATGCAACACAGCAAGATCTGGCCTGAAACCGCAGGGAAAAGGCTTACATGGGTCTCAACTTCCCTTGAAGGACCTTTCACTTACATATCACGTATCAGTTGTCACAATATGAATCGTGACCAGGGAACACTAAATATCACCAAATCCGCCAATTAAGCTCAGTGACAAGCTTCATCACGAAGAGCTAGGAACCGACTCTGGAGGACCACGTCATGCACATAGAGGAAGTTGCACAGCTCACATTGGATCTGTCCAAGCGTTGTGCTGAGGACACATTGCCTCGTCAACTGAGTCACGTCGGCCGACGTCTCGCGGCAATCGATGCAGAACGATGTACGGCGTATGAGTTTCCATTGATACAGTAGGTTCAATCAACCTACGGCTGGTGAAGCTTCTTTGAAGTACTGTATAATTAGTAGATTGTAAATGAGCCGGGTTAAAAATGGAAGAATAGGATATCTTATGATATCTTAGGGTAGGACCCCCGAAGAAGTGAACCAACCTTGACACTACATACAGAAAGAATCATAGAGGCATGCTGGTAAGCAAGTTGCCGGTCGTATGAAGATTATACCATGTGGTGTGTGGAGGAAACCATCGCTCCAACATGTGCAATCTTTATTTGTATAGATGTGTGAAGCATCATAAAGCGAAGCAAATTGTCATCACGTCATCACATCATCACATCATATCAATAAATGTCTCCATAGTTCATCTAAACAAACAGTACTACCGTGACTGAAAATCCTTCATACAATTATCATTATATGGCAATATGTCAAAACCTTGTACCCCTGGTGAACATCAAAATAGCTGGTAAATGGATGTTCATCCCCCTAAAAATGGTATTAATAGGTATTGATCCATACCCATATAAACGAAGGAACAATTTCAGGGTCTCTCTCAACCATTCTTCCGCGAAAACTCGGAGCTGACGCCCCCCGGTGTTTTTTATGACTGCCTGGTACTTGAAGACATAAGACTGCCAAAAAACACCACTTGGAACCAATATGAACCAATTAGCCAAAGTCCAAAATCCAAAAATTCATCACATCCCGCAATCCTTGAAGATTTTTCCATGGTTTTCCATGGTTTTCCCCTGGTTTTCCCCTGGTTTTCCTATGGCTTTCCCTCACCGAGGCGCTGCTGCCACTGTTTCAAGCACTCCCGGTGGATCTGCCCCACTGAGCCCCGACAGAGGCACGGCTCCAGCAGATCACCGCTGGATCCGTGGCACACGCGGCACGCCATGGGGATCCATGGGATGAAATTCCGGCTGGTTCTCTTATGATTCAATATTGTTCACTGGTTCGTGCGACCTAGGAGATCCCCTGTTTTTGTTATCATTTTTTCCTGCAAGTACTTGCTCCGGAAAATGGAAATGGTTGGAAATAGTCACCCAATGATCCTTTTGATCTTTTGGATGAAGTTGGAGTCCCTTACTGACCATCTTAGTCGCACCATTGCATTTTTGCTCAGCTGCTTTGGCTTGACAGTTGCGCCACGGACGAAACATGACGAAACACCTCCCCTGAAGTCCAGGCTGACGCCCTGATGTATAACACAAAATTGTTTGAAGTAGGGACAATCAAAATGGACCATTTCAAATCCATTTGACAAATGGCTATTGGTCAAAACAAGTCAAAACCCTGGCACCTAGTGAACCCCAAAATAGCTGGTAAATGGATGTTCATCCCATTAGAATTGATAATAATAGGTTTTGACCCACCCCCAAATCAGCTTCTCAACATAATCTATGGAGAGTTTCAGGGACATGGCCACGGGACTCCCATCGCAGCTGCATCTTTCAGGCTCCAGTCGTTGCGTTCGCAGTGGAGTTTTTGCACACCGACTGAGCAAAGTCCTCCAGGCTGCCATTGAAGTCATCGCGCAATCCTGCGGGTCCATCTAGGGGCCACTTGCAAAGTACCCAATATAGGTCTGAGTCAATTGTGCGCACCACCAAAACACGGAGAATTCTTGTGACTCTTATCAATTATTCAATTATCATTATGAACAAAAATCAACAGTGTATTAACATCCAACATCATCCAAAATGATCCAAAAAGTCCGTGGTTTCCTGCAGCTGCTGGCAACCAGCGCAACCAGGGCGCCCCAAAACTCCCCGTGTCCTGTGCAGCCGGTCATCGCCTCCAACGCGGCCTTCGCGTCAGTGGCATGCTGTGCACCACAGATGGGCGCGGCCATGCGCCGCGCGGCCAGCAGCAGCGGGGAGGAAGAGATCTCCTGCAGTGTCGCAGGCAGCTGAAACATGCTGGAACTATATGGGTTTGTCTGGAAAAAACATGCGGATAGCACCAACATTGCCATTTGATAAGGAAAATTGTGATCAGCGGCAGCTGGATTTTTCGTTAAATTGTTGGGATGGCACTGTTTATGGCAAACCTATGTAGCAGCATGTAGCAGCACTGCATGGCTCGATCTGCTCAATTCTATTCTGCACGCAGTAGCAGAAGTAGAAGCAGCAGCAGTAGCAGAAGTAGCATCCTTAAACTAAAGAGCCCTGGAAATACCAATCTACACCAATTTATTGTTGCAAGTTCTTGGGGACTAGCACTGTAGGCTGTTGACCTTGTTGCCGAGTCTTTGTGCCGATTAATGTTGTATCCTGATTAGCAGCTAGGTTCGCTATTGTGCAAAAAATATTCTGAAATGCATTGTTTGGCAGGTTCGCTATTGTGGCAAGAAATCTTGGGGGACCATTGTTTTGTCCAAAAACATGTTTGTGTAAAAACATCTGAACATTTTTTCCGGAAAAACATGCTGCTGGTCTCCCTGTCCCAAAAGAATCAGACCGCTTATTAAACCCTTATTAAAGAACAGTTTTTCCACAAATGTCCAAGGCACTGGGCCATGAGAGGGTCCAGTGGGTCCAGTTCATTTGAATCCTTCCTCTTCCTCTCTATCTTTCTCTTTCTCTTTCTCTCTCTCTCTCTCTCTTTCCCTGTATCTTTTTCTTTCTCTTTTTCTTTCTCTTTTTCTTTCTCTTTTTCTTTCTCTTTTTCTTTCTCTTTTTCTTTCTCTTTTGAAAAAACTTACAGTAAGGTGGAAAAGGTAACGCAATCAACATGCTGAACCCCACTCACTACAAGGTACTACAAGTACTACAAGGTACTACAAGTACTAAAAGTACTACAAATATCACAAGTTCATCGGCAAAAAAAAATCAATTGTCGCCAATTGAAATACTTGCTTAAATGCGGGTTCGCATTTTTTCCAGGGAGGAGTTTCTTGACACACAACTTTAAAGAGGGTGTAGATATTGTTTGAGGGAGGAGCACACTAATCAGGACGAAACATTAAGCAGGCTCCCAACATTATCCATCTAGCCCTTCCATCCTTCCAAGACGACACAGCTCCTCTCCATGTGGCACCACCAGCTGCTTCCGATGTTCCTCCGACTTTCCAGTGGAGTCGCAAAGAAGCTCTGCAATGATGTCCTGATGAATCAGATGTTGCACGGACCGGGGATGATGTCATGCAAATATCACAGTTCAATCAGGTCACTTGCATGTTTATGCCATGAGCATCACTGGTTATGTTATATTTCTATATCCCGCATGTTCTTCGTTCTACATCCAAGCTTTATTGGGAAACTCCCCCGTTCTCATTGATGGTCTCTCTTTGATTGCTTGGTTTTTTGACACGTGAAAAAAACATCCTCAAAACCCAAAAATGATCATCTCTGAGCCGTGCAGGTGCAACATGGTGCAACCCAGGCTCTGTTCGATTGCTGGCAGTGGCGTGCCACAAGATGCCACGCCCTGCTAAGTCGGTCGAGGACAGAGATCCGACGGTCGACGCCAGCGTCCGCAGTGTTGCGACATCTTCGGCGAAGAACAGCGCATGCCTAGCAAATCATGTGGGAAAAATACTTTTTGAAGATGTCAAAACTAAGTTTGAAAAATAAGCCTAATTACAGGTGTCCTCATATTTCCTCATATTTATTTCATGCGCATGTGGCTTGGACTTGTTGATATGTGGGATTCTGATTCTAGTTTGGAAGATGGAGCAGAAAATTGAGCACCCACTCCAGATTTGGGACATCCCGAAATCAGTAATTGGTATGCCACAAGTCTCAAAGGCAGGATGCCAAGGGCTTCCCCAAAATCCCAAACAGGAAGGCCGAGGACTCTGGGTGCAAAACATCCAAAACATGGCTAGCCTTAGTTACTGTACGAAGCAAAGATCTTGCAAGTTTGGAAGGCATCCACTCCCCACCTTTGGGGAACCCACTTGAAACTCCCCATTTACCGTATCTCCATTGAGAGTGACCATTTGTTACCAGTATAATCCAGCATATATCACAAGGATTCCCAGCCATCTTTGATGACCAAAGATTACAAACATCTACAGAAAATATGAGAAAAAAAACATATGTCAACATATGTAAACTCCACAAACTCAATGGGCCATTTCATCCATGTTCCATCGCAAAGTGTTCACCGCCTGCCAGAGTTGTCTGACATCTTCAGCACCTCTGGTGCACTGCGCAGCTGCTTCAGGAGCCACTCCACCGCAAAGCTGGCGTTCACACGCTCCTGCAGGGCACCTGTGAAGTTGTTGACCTCAGAAACGACTCGTTTCCGGATGAATCAATCCCGACTCGCAACGCATTTTGGGACCTTTTCCATTCAAGCACCCAAGAGGAAATGATATGGAAATGATATATATGTTCATCTTCAGAGGCCGAGCCGGCGATCTGCAAATTCATGATCTCCGGCTTCCAGGTACATTTCTTGTCGCCGAGATTGGACACTGGATCGGATCTGTTTGACTTTCAGTGGTTCCGTGACAGTCTGAAGAGCCTCGGATGTAGTGACAAGGAATCCAGGCAAACTATTTATGTACTATAAGAACAACATGACAAACATGTTAACATTAAACATCAAACTATATACATCTATACATCCGATCTATGTACATATTACATCTATTCTCTAATCTATAATGTAGTATAATTGAACATTTCAATATCCGACGAGTCACCTGGCCCAGCTGCGGCTTGCCCTGTGCTGCGTGGTGCAGCACCGTCCGCCCCAAGGCGTCGCGACAGAAGAGGCCCCCAGCGCCCTGGCTGCGTAGAGCAGCACGGGCCAGCTGTAAGTCCTGTAGGGTAAATAAACAACCACAAGTTCAAGGGGGTGAACTGCTGAAGCGAGATGGTTTTAATGGGTTTAATATGGTTTAATGGTGTTCAATTGGGTTTTGTGATGATTAATGGGATTAACAATTTAAGAGTTAAAGATAATCAGCCGGATTAAACTACTGCCCAACTGACTGGAATGGTACTGCTGGTGAATGGTGAATGGTGGTGAATGGTGGTGAATGGCAATGTTAGGACAAATGTCAGACCACGCAGAATGGCATGCTCAGTTTTGGTAAAATGGTTGCGAAGTGAGCTATGACTTCCTAAACCTGGGATAGCGCGGTATGATCTGAAATTCGGATCAATCAACACCAAAATATCTAAAAGTTTATCAGTATGGGTGTGTTCCCCCCAAACCATGCGATGTCCACTGCGAAATGGTAATCCCTACATATCAAAAAAATAAATCAATTGGGTTTTCCCTTCGGCTCAGCTGCCGAAACTGGCAAAGCTCGTCCTTGCGCCCCAGTGCTGCATGCAGCAAGGTGCGTCGATCACTGAAGCGCAAGCAACCCAAGTCGCGCAAGACTTGTGGTGGAACGTCACAAGACTCCTCGTGACCATCCAATAACCTGTTGGCTGCTGAAGGTTGTCAAAGATCTTCCGTCTCTCTCATACATACTTAAGAAGAACTATCGACAACGTGCACGTACGAGTCCATAGCGAGAGGCTGTATATTAGCAAGTAACCTATGATGATGGGATTGTCATTCAATCTGCGTCAGCCACCCCGGCGAGAAAGAATCTTGGTTAATTTGAGCCATCACATACATTCAAGACAAACATCAGGGCAAAGTGAAATGCATCGCAGTCCGTCACATCTAACCCGCAACTGAACTTGAGAGGGCCCTCTTCGAAGTCTTGCTTTCGTTTTTGCCAAGAACCCTCTCCCACTCTTTCTGCAATGTTGATAATATTGTGCATCAAACATCTGATCCCCATGGTTGGAAGTGGATATATAATATATATATATATATTCAACTATAGTATACTATATAGTTATAGTAGGGGTTCTATCCCAACTTCTGGGGTTTCTTTCAACTTTCACCTTAAGGTTATATCCCCATTTGGCTAAACCATACCTCCACCAAGATGCTGTCTTCGCAGCTCACCAATGGACAGCGCCAACACCGCGTCTGCAGCAGTGCAGGGAGGAGCCAGGCCTCGGCAACTTGGCCGACGATGAGTCCCAGTGAGATTGGATGTTTTAACATGTTTTAACCAACTGAGAGGCACATTATATGTCCAAAAAAAAATCCAGAACAGGGACAATCAACATCAATCAACATCATTGGGTATTGCCACGGTATTGCTATTGGTTTACTAACTAATTTGAAACCCAAGAGATTGGATATTCTTGAACAACGAGAACATGGTTTAACCAACTGGAATCTAGAACAGGAAGAACACTTGGGATTTATATAAATAGACTTGATCTCAACATATCTCAACAATACTAGGATTGTGATTAGTACATGTTTTAGGCATTCACAAGCAGGATTTATCATATTTATCAGGGTCACCCTGGGTCCCTAGGTACTCGGCTTCCATGGTTCTGTCATGTCCAATATATACTTCACACAGAAATTCTGGTCCAAGCTGCAGGGTTGAGGTGAATGAATTCCAAGCAGGAACATGCCCTCAGCGACTGCTGGGGGTCCGCCATCAACTAGGACTCACTCACTTCCAAACGAATTTCCAGCACTCTTCATGCATTTCTTGGTGTGCGCGCCCTTTCTTTATCTTTTTGTTGGGGAAGAAACTCTTTTGGAAACCTTGCCAGTCACCAATTCCTGAGCTTCTGGCCAGAAGATTCAATGCTGACACTTCATAACCAGTAGAAGAATCTCGCGGCCGGCACCGACAGAAATCTTGCCTAAGCACCACCAAGTTGGAGACTGATTCTGTGGAAAGGACATGGTAATGTCAAGCAACATGCTGATCACTGCCGTGAGATATAGCAGAATCAATCTGGATCTATCTCATGAAAGGCCTACATACATCAGGCACAGATCAGACTAGCTGCAAATTGCAAGTAGGTGGGTGGCCATCAATCAATTGAACCCTCAAGAGTGAGCCACGGAGCAATCCCTGCACCGCTCACAAAATCTCAAAATCGGGTCACGTGTAGTGCATCTAAGCCAACCAGCCTCATCAGGTTGAACAATCATTTCCAGCCAGTCCTTCCTCACCCCAGTTTTTTTCTCCAATTGCGATACCAATCACAGAAAGAATAAAACCAAAAAAAGGACATCACCCCGAACTGAGAAAACAAATCATCAACAACAATAAGTTAACAGAGTCTCATCAAAATTACCATGAAATTTAAATAAATTTAGGATCATATACTATATATAAATTATAATACCATATCTACATATTAATATTTACCATCATCAACTACCTCACCCCTTAGCTCCCCATGGCACCCCATGGCACCCCGAGTTGCTGTGCTCCCAACTTCGCCGCCGGCGCCCCGAAGCCCCGCGCCAGGCGCCGCCCGGCCACCTCTGGCGCGCCGTAGGCGGCGAAGGCCGCGGCCCCGAAGCGACCCTCCGAGAGCACGGCGCCGCTTAGGCGCATGGCGCCCAGGGACACCAGTTCCTCCGTGGCGGCCTGTGCCGTGGGCGGTGATGGCGACAGGAAACAGCAATTTTAAGCAGCAAACATGGGATAACTATGGGATAATTATGGGTGAACTCGATGGGATACCTATGGGATAACCATGGGATAACTTGGAAACTGTACCAGGAGCAATTTCCCACAAACGTCCTCCATCCAGGTGCTGAGAATCAAATGCAATCCGTCCCAAGCATGTGCTTGCGCTGCTTGCGATCATAATCAGTATTTCTGGCAGGAACAATAAAAAACAACGCATGTCAGCAGCCCGAAGCTGTAGTTGTGATGGACATCAAATCCCCAAAACTCTTGGTTTGTCCAGATTATCATCTCAAGTCAAGAATGCACCTGTAGGATGGAAAATAACTAAACTCCCCCAATAACATCAAACACAAAAAAATCAAGATTGGAGATTTCCCAACCCCTGCCTGATGTAAACGCTTGGCTTCTTCCACCGTCAAAGGCCACTTGGGTCTCAGCGCTAATGAAGGTTTTGGAACCCGGATGTAGACGTGGCAGGGCACGTCTCTGGACCAGCTGATGTTGAGATGCAAGCGCCTTTGGAAAACTAACCCACCAGCTGGGACGGAGGCTGAGGTCTTCCCGTCTTCAGAGGTTTCTTGCACTTGAGCGCCTTGGAGGAGCAGAGGATCCAAGCTCCAAACCATGGCTCCAGCAGGTAACTCCATCTCCATCTTCGTGGTCAAAGCCGCCTGTTGGGATGGCCAATATGTCAGATCATGTCAGATCCACATTGGTCGTGTGAGGAAGTGACTCCAAAGAAGGACATCATTTGTTGATGGTGTAACAGTGTAGCACCTCCATTTAGGATATGGCCAGGTACCACTTGTAATACGACTAGGGTTCCGCTTCCAATGACCTTGTAGGTAATTCCAAAAGTGAAGATGAAAAGGCAATATATAATTCGCAATCAAATCAGTACAGTAGAGATCTGCTCTCGAAGCTCTTCATTTTTTGGATGTGGCGCCGCTTAACTCCCATGTGTTGGTTCTGAAATCATCCGCCAAGCTGCCACTTCTTTGCCATCAACTCCTTTGGGTCCATCCTGCACTGAAGCAAATGATCGCGATTCAAGGGATTGATATAAGGGGAGTATGGGTATATCATCGGTTCATGATAACGGTAGAACGTCATATAACCAACAATACAACATAAATACAACATAATAGCACGGACTTTAAAACTTTGGGATGTAGGAATGGGGATGGAATCTGAACCATGCCACAAGAATAGACACCTCATGCCAGTTCAATCCAAGTGTGCTAAGTGCACAATTCCCACCTGTACCAATCTGATCTCTGAGTTGTGCCCCCCCCTGCCTGGCCCAGGATCGCCACAGTCACTCCAGATAAATTCGCCACGCTGGAAGCAGCTTGTTGAAACTCCACCTGTGAAGTGGCCGTGGATCCAACCGCAGTTGTTTGGCATGTCTTTAGGGATGACCCCTTGATTCAGATATTTTGCCGTGCAACCATTTTGGGCACATAAGACCACCTCGACCCGCAAAGCTCTGAATGTCACGGAAGGCAAAAGCAAAAGCACAGGAATATCAGTGAGATTCACCAGAAGAGGAACTACCTGGATAGGTAAGTAGACTATAGTAGACTTAGCATGTCTCCCCGTGTCTCGAAGTAGAACAACATAGAACAACCACGGTGTCTGGAACTCTTGGGCGCCACAGGAGAACAACCACACAGTAAATCATCTACATAGTTGTCAGTCCACCCTGACGGCGGAGAAAACTCAGGCCTCCATCTCCTGCCATTGCAATCTGGTGGGCTGGGTCCTGCGCCGAAATGTGGTCAAAGCATCCGCGTTGCGCTTGGGTTGCCCTCCGAGAATCAAACATGGCTGGCTGGAAAATTCCATTACAAAAATGGAGGTAAAAATGGAGGTTGGTAGCTGGGAAAATTATAAAAAGGAATTTTCCAGCAAACCATGTTGGATGACCGGATAGCAGCACATGAAGGCGAGACTTGGCCACGCTTATGATGTTCCAAGGACCTATATATCTCTCTCCGTCCATCCCCGTCTCCTCAAACCAGTGTGGACAAATTGAAGCCATTCAGGTGAACAAGAAAAAGCATGGAAACATTATCTAATCACTAAAGTGATTGCAAACTCCTTGTGCCAGAAACCACTTTGATTCTTTAAAGATAGTCTGGGAGTCCACAGCCCGCCCAACTCCTGTTGTAACATGACCGGGTGCAATTGCCCAGCATGAAGTCTGGAGACTTGGCACAGTCGCCTCCGTGGGCTGATTGAGATCTATTAATGGCCCACCATGCCCACAACTCCAAAAAAATCCACAGCCTCAACTAGCGACAAAACATGACAAAACTGCAGGCCATCTTTCATTCCACACGGAAACCAGTCCAACCCTCGCAGGTGCACAAGGAATTTCAGGGGACTATTGGGCCGCACATCTAAGATCATCTAAGGGGGCCTTTTGCAGCCCGATCTTCGCAGTTTGCATCGCGATCGACCTGATCAACTGGACCATGGCATGCTTATGTGCAAACCGGAATCGATCGATCATGGACGTCCATATTGCAGCCAAGGGGTTGAAACACGAACATTATAACATTGGACCTTCATGAACATTCAAGACTCTGAACAATGCCAAGGAATGGATCCAAACGAATCAAAAAATGGCTTACTTTCAGGCGAAAAGGTTGCCCTACACACCATGGCAGTCATGCAGTCCAGCAGCCAAATCGTCACCGAAGTTGTTCAGAAGATCCCTGGTTCAAAACCACAAGGCCCAAACAGGCCCAAGGTTCACCATGTTAACAGTATCCGTTAACATGACATGGTGGGTAATTTAAGATGCATCATCTGACCATATTCAACGTTAGTGACTCTTGGGATTGGGAAAACTGGGATTTCACACTCCAATTAGCCCTAGAATCACTGTAGAATAAGATTTCTTCATCCCTCAGCCAGTTCCATCCTCCTACTCCGGTCCACCGAGAACCCTTGGGAGTTTGCCTCGCCTCAATCTTTGCAAAGCCAGCAATGACCGAGCATAGGGCACCGGCTCCTACGCCCAGGATTTTCACATCCCAAAAAGGGCCAACAGTAGACTTTCCTCGATGTTCGCAACCATAGGTTTGTCCAAGAAGGATCAAAAAGGGCTAAAAAGGGGATACGGCTTTAAACTTTAAACAACTTTAAACCCAGAAACATTATCCAACATGACGTTTGTTCAAGGGAAATGTCTGGGTAATTTATCTTCAAAGAAACCCATTCCCAACCCAAAGGACCTACAGTGGACTTTCTGGATTTCTGGATGCTCGCAGCCTCCCGCATCTAGTTTTTTTTCACGCATGTTGTTCGGTGCAAATCGCACAATCTGCTGACTTCCTGTGTGGCTAAAGCTCCCTTGGGATCCGTGAATGAACTGGCCAAACACTTTGCCGCCAAGGGCAACCTTTTCTACAAAGAGAAACTCGAAAAAAAACGGTCTGTACCTTGTGCAGCTAGCAAAATTCTGGCATTTTAGTAGCGGTAGGTGTCCTGTTTGAAAGGACCATCCACCTTGACGCCGATGTAGTCGGCCTGCTCCTTGGAGAGCTTCGTCAGGTTTGCACCCAGAGATGGCAAGTGGAGGGCTGCCACCTTCTCATCCAACTGCTTGGGCAGCAGGTAGACGTCGTTCTTGTACTTTTTGTTCTTGGTGCAGTTCTCCAAGATATCCAACTGAGCCAACACCTGGTTGGTGAAGGAGCAGGACATCACAAAAGATGGATGGCCCGTGGCGCAGCCAAGGTTCACCAGGCGGCCAGATGCCAAGACAATCACACCATGGCCATCAGGGAACACAAAGCGGTCCACCTGTGGTTTGATGTTCTCAACCTTGATGCCAGGGAAATTCTCCAAGTCCTCCATGGCAATCTCGTTGTCGAAGTGGCCGATGTTGCACACGATTGCGTTGTTTTTCATCTTCTTCATATGATCCAAAGTGATGATCTTGAAGTTGCCCGTGGCGGAAGTAAAAATGTCAACCTCACCCACGCACTCTTCAATGGTAACCACCTGAAATCCCTCCATGCACGCCTGCAAAGCGCAAATGGGATCGATCTCAGTGATGAGCACACGGGCACCAGCACCCCTCATGGCGAAGGCGCAGCCCTTTCCGACATCTCCGTAGCCTGCCACCAAGGCACGCTTGCCGCCAATCATCACATCGGTGGCACGCATGATGCTGTCTGGCAGGGAGTGGCGGCAGCCATACCTGGAAAACCAAAACTGATTTCTAAAGGCAAATTTACTGGCAAATTTCAAAGTTCGTGTGTTTTTTTCAAAGCTGCACTAATTTCTGCAACTTTGAATGGGCAATTCCAGCAAAACAGGCAATTTCTTGCCGTTTGAAATCCTCCAGCCCCTCCTTCCAAGATTGAGGGGGCTCAGCTGAGCAATTTGGGTCTCAAAGCATCTTAGAGTTATTCGTCAAGGTTGGTTCTGGAGAAGCCTGGCATGTTCAACAAATGAGTGCACGATGACCACCCAATGAAGTTTGATTCCATCGTTGCATGAATGGTGCCGCTTGAATTCGCTCCCCCAAACATTTCCTCCATTCTGTGCAACACTGATCTTCCCAAGCAATTAGATTTACGTGAGCAAGGGGGAAAAAAACCCTACCCTGACTCTTTACAAGCAGCTTTCGCGAATCCTTTCGTTTTACTTTCGCGGCCGCAACAGTGGCAAAGGAAAAACCTGTGGTCACATGAGAAAGATTATATAAGTCTGGCATTGGCAATGTGTTTGCCCACCGTCTTTGCACACACCTCATCCGCCCATCTGCGGAGAAGGAAAGGAATAGAAAAAGAAGAGAGGAAATGGAAAGAAGGGAAAAGGGCAGGAAGAGGAAAGGAACACAAAGAAGCAAGGACATATCGGGTTTTCACCATAAAAATGTTGTCTTGAGCATGGAGACTTTGCAGGGGGATTGGTCGACTTGGCACATTGCATAAAACATCAATAGATTGTTTTAATCAATTTTAATCAGGGAGTTGTGCTACAGCACTCTTGCGAAAGGGAAATGTTGGGTCGCGAAGGATTGTGAAAGTAAAATTGCTTCGCGAAAGGTCGCGAAACCTCATGTATGTGTTTTTTAATCATGACATGCTGGCCTATAGCCTATATCATTATATTTGTGAATCTTTGGAACAAGAGGGAATGCCTGTTGATGATTGTATATGATGTATAATTATGAATGTATCTGCATATGATTGTAACTTACTATGTCATAGAAAATTGGCACGTTTGGGCCATTTGGGCACCTGAATTTCTTGAAACAACTGCGAAAAAGCCGCCGCCAAACCTTTCAAGCCGTATGCATGCCGGTCCGAATCCAGCGCGTTTTAAACATGTGTGAAAACAGTGTGAAAAAAACACTGGGAATATCGCGCGAAACATGCTAACAACAATCATTAAATTACGGCTTTTACTTTGGAATTTCACTTCAATTCTTCCGGCACAACTGATCAACGTTCTCAGGGAGGCCCAATTTGATGGTAAATCAAAACAACGCAATCGATGGGTGAAACAATGTTTCCGCTGCGGCAAAAAAATGGAAGGACAAGGCAACCACTATCAACGTTTTCCTGGGGGCCAAGAAAGCCAAAAAACATGCCACTATTTCATCAGTGGCAGAAACTCATGCAACTTTTGTTCATGCCCTGTTTTTTTTTGTCCCACTTGGTTTTCCAGGTACACGTTGTCGAACTTGGACTTGGTCACGCAGTCGTTCACATTGATGGCAGGGAAGAGCAGCTCACCCTTGGCGGCCATCTCACGAAGGCGGTGCACACCAGTGGTAGTCTCCTCGCTAACACCCTTGCACTTGGCAGCCATTCGTGTGTACTTGGTCTTGTCCGCCTGGATTGAGTCCCTCAACACCTGCAAGACACACTTGAACTCCGCGTTGGTGGTGCTGGCTGGATCTGGCAGGCTGCCGTCCTTGGCAAACTTCTCCTCCAGCTCCTTGCCCTTGTGAACCAACAGGGTGGCATCACCTCCATCATCCACCAGCTGGTCGCATCCATCCGCACCTGGCACTGTCATCATCTGATCAGTGCACCACCAGTACTCTGGCAAGGTCTCACCTTTCCATGCGAAGACAGTGGCGGTGTTGGCCTTGGCAATGGCAGCAGCAGCATGATCCTGAGTGCTGAAGATGTTGCATGAGCACCAACGCACCTTGGCACCCAAGGCAGCCAAAGTCTCAATGAGGACACCAGTCTGGATGGTCATGTGCAGGGAGCCGTTGATGTTCAAGCCCTTGAAAGGCTGTCCAGGTCCGTACTCCTTCCTGGCCGCCATGAGACCTGGCATCTCATGCTCGGCAAGAGTCAGCTCCTTGCGGCCAAACTCGGCCAGGCCCATGTCCTTCACTTTGGAGTC
>Ga0126342_10011739_pt1 | contig 15634 bp, 15 predicted proteins | sample Cyp1metagenome_FD_92528 | JGI IMG/M metagenome (GOLD analysis project Ga0126342, IMG submission 92528) | Coral microbial communities from Lord Howe Island, Old Settlement Bay, Australia - Cyphastrea 1 metagenome | ecosystem: Host-associated > Invertebrates > Cnidaria > Coral ...
AATGTATGTAATGTATGTAATGTATGTAATGTATGTAATGCATGTAATGCATGTAATGCATGTAATGTATGTAATGTATGTAATGTATGTAATGTATGTAATGTATGTAATGTATGTAATGTACGTAATGTATGTAATGTAATGTAATGTAATGCAATGCAATGCAATGCAATGTATGTACGTTTGTATGTGTATATGTATATATATATATAGATATATTTTTTAGATGTCAATGTATATATGTTATTCTTTGCATTTCATTCTTGGATCTTTTTGGGCCGTTGAATTTGTGTGGCGTTAAGTGAACAAACATGGATAGCGAGTTCACTGTTTTTTTGTCGATGCGCCAATTTTGTGACATGCCCGCTGGCCAGCATTTATCTGTCAGTGGTTTGTTTTTTGCAGATAGTCGGTCGTTCTTTTGGAAAGAAATCCATGAGTCTGACAAAACATCCTTCAGTAGGTGAGTTCCTTGCGGGATGTGAAGAGCACGTCAATCCGTATCGCCCAGCCCGTTTGGCTCTTTGTCCCATGGCAGCTGATGCCGAGATTTCCGACGTATCCACTTCCGACACTGCGCGGGAGGGGGACTTTGTGATTTTGTGGGGAAGCTACACCCAGATCTTTGGCATTGTCCTGAAGCACGGGGAGATCGCTAACAATCGCTTTGGGAACTTCCACCATGACGAGATCATTGGGCGGCATTTTGGAAGCAGAGTGAGATCCCGAAGAGGTGTGGATGAAACATGATGAAACCATCACGAAGACCACCTGAAAACCACCGTGTTTTCGCATGAGATGTTGTCAGTGTCCTCTTTAAGAATCATCACCTCCCATTTTTGACAGCATGATGCTTACCAGATATTCCCCTTGAGCTAACTTCCGCTAGCTGAAGTCCCTCTTGCTTTAGCAAGGTATTGGGGGGGCTGGAATCTCCAATCGTGGGAAACTTCAAAGTTAACTACCCCCCGCTGGACTGGTTCACAAGCAGTTTGGCCGTGGCTCAATCTCCCCCCGGACACTGTCGGCATTTCACCAGCGGAAGCAACATCGGCAGCATCCGCATCCTTTGCATCATTGGCCTCGTCAATAGCGCATGGTTTAATACATTACTGTGCTATCTTTGGGAGGACGAACATCCGTTACATCTTTTCATCATGTGTAATGCCGCTAATGCCCTGTGTGTTTTCATCCCCAGCTCCCTGCCGATCTTTCGTCCCTTTCTTTTGGGCCTCAAGTCTTGTTGGCCAGTTTGCACCCCTTTAAGATCCTTAAGCCAAAGCAGGTGGCTTGTGGTTGGCCCTGCTGCGTCCATCTCCTGAGTTCATCACCCAGAGCCTGACGCATCGTACGCAGATCGTGTACCACGCGGACATCTCCCTGCTGCGGGCGCTGCTGGATGCCCGGCCTGGGCGTATCATCTGCGAAGCTGGCACGGGCTCTGGCTCGGTCTCGGCCAGCCTCAGTCGTGCCTTGAGACCCAACGGCAAACTCTACACCTTTGAGTTTCATGAGGAACGGCAGAAACAGGCCATGGCAGATTTTAGTAGCTGGATTGGATCTGGATCTTATGGGATATTTTCGGTGGTTTTTGGTTTCAACCTTTTTTTTGGGAGGACTTTTGTTTCAAGTGTATTTACATGTATTTACTGAGTTTTTCACACTCATGAACGGGGTGAGGAATTCCCAATGAATGTGATTTCATTTTCACCACTGAGGCACCTATGGTGTATTGGATGTCGTCGTATCCCAGCACCGTGATGTTTGCAATCATGGCTTTGGCGAAGAGCTCAAGGGCCAGGCACCCCTAGATGATCTCAGCTATTGATCCATGTATACGTATATTTATATAGGTATATATTGATGGTGAGTCATACCCCATAAATTGCCATAAAATGTGTAAAAGCAGTGGCAGTGTCCAAAGATCCCAACCTTGATTGATGGATTTAACATGATTTAACCAGCAAAAGATAGGATTTCACATAAAATGTCTACCCCAACAAACACGTTGAAACACGTTTTTCAACACATTGAAACACGTTGAAGCCGTTGAAGCCGTTGTTTGTCGTCCTCATCCCCTGAGGTGCACGGTGTGTTTCTAGACCTCCCCGCGCCCTGGGCGGCTGTACCACACGTCACAAAGTGCCTGGTTTTTGGCGGCAAAGTGGTGGCCTTCTCCCCGTGCGTAGAACAGGTTGGATCGGTTGGATTGCTGGATTGCATCATGGGAAAACAATGGGATTTACCCTCTGGTAAACATACAAAAAACTATGGAAAATCACCATGCTATTAATGGGAAAATCCACTATTTCTATGGTGATTTTCAATAGCTATGTTAGTCATTACCAGAGGGTAACTGATTTAACCATCGTTTAATGATATTTAATGAGGTTTAATGGAATACCCTCTGGCAATCAAACATGGCTTGCTGGAAAATCCACCATTTATAGGAGATTTTCCATTGCCACTTTTGAGTACCAAGGGTATGAAAAATAGCTGGCAAATGTTGGTGAAGGTTGATTGTGCTATGACATTAGGAGGCAGTGGCACACGCCCACACAAATCCAGTACCAAAGGATACATAGGCACAACAACTATATCAACGTTACATAAAATGACAAACACTGGGCTATGTGGCAGATTTTGCCAACAACTAATCTGCTTCGGATAAAACTCCTGCAGATTTTCTGTGGCGGAAAGCAGCATCGTTCGCAGGATCATGCTGGTTCAACCTCCTTGCTTTGTTTCTTCGATTTTTGTTACTCACAATCCAAAACGTCCACCCAAAGATCTCATGTTACTTTGAGATCAGTTGAGCCATGAAGAATACGACTATACTCTAAAAAACAGGTATAGGATATAGGCTAAATCAAAATCCCTGTCAAACCAGGCAAAAGGACGTATTCATTTGAGAAACTGATGGCCTTTGGATTCGGTTGAGCGGTTGTGGTAACAGGGTTATAACATGTTATAACGTTTTTTCACATGTCAAATCCCGTTGCCAACAGTCAATCACTCACCAGTTCCCAAGATACCCTCTGGTAAACATACAAAAAGCTATTGAAAATGGCCATCTATAGTAGATTTTCCCATTAAAAACGGTGATTTTCCATCGTTTTTTGTATGTTTACCAGAGGGTAATTCCGCCCATCCTGTAGCACTTTTCTTAGCCGTGGCACGTCGTGAGGTGGACAAGACCGCCACCGAACTGCGGCGCAGCGGTTACTTCGACGTGCGAATGCTGGAGACGTTGGCGACCAATTGGGGCGTCAAGCGCCAGGACGCCACGAAAAAGAAACGCCGCACGGAAGGCACAACGGGCACAACGGCGGCGCAAGAGGCAGAGGACGGGTGTTTCGAAGTTTACTTTTGCTTTTTTTTTGGGTAAGTTTAGGGCAAGTTTCGGGTGGGGCTTGTCCTCTTTTTTCGGGATGTGTTTGGATGTTTCTGTTGGCAAAAAGCAGTTGAATTTAGTGAACCTCCCAAGTGTGGATTTGAGCTAAGCAAGTTGCTGGTGACTTTCGGGGGTTTCACAGATATTTTTTTTGGATTTCCGTCCTGACTTGAGATGATGAAACTGAGACACCTCAACTTTTATGCATTTTGAATCATTTTAATCATCTTTCTGGGCAGCCTAGGAGGAGGAGCCCAAAGATGTTCCGAAAACATCTGGAACTGGAGAGCAATGGCTCAGCTATCAGATGCCAATGCGTTCGCACACAGGGTATCTGCTGGTGGCTACTCGAGCTCCTGATGGTGATTGAGATGAGCGGATCGCGGGCAAAATGAGTTTCCAGTTGGTGGTTTGGGGGTGGGCAAAATGTCACTTGTGCGGCATGCACCCTATTTTTCGGTGTTTTTCTTGTCGGTGCGAGGCGCAGGCTTTGATCTCCGACATGCTGTCAGGTGGGGTTGGAGCTTAAACAGCTGCAACAAGAATAACACAACAAACAAGAACCCACAACTATACGTATAACAGACAACAATCAACAACCAACAACAACTTGCAAATAGCATGCCAAATCAAAGATTCCAGCTCCAAAATGTTGTTGCAAACACATGCAAGTATCATGCAAACTGGAAAGTTTCAGCTCCCAAATGCTGCAAATAACATGGAACATGTGTACAGCCAGAAATCAACAAAGAATTCCCTAAAGTAAAAAAGTAGTAATTTCCCTACAGAATTTCCTAGCCAGACACAACTCGCAGATTTTTCCCACATCCAGTGGATTGACTTGTCGATGGAGGTGGTAAACGAAGCTCCAGTTCCAGATCGGCCGCGGCCTCGAAAATTCTGGTCGCCTCAAAAGTGGCGACAAGTGGACCCTGAGTTTGGAGGTACCCTCTGGTAATGACTAACATAGCTATTGAAAATGACCATATATAGTGGATTTTCCCATTAAAAATGGTGATTTTCCATAGCTATGTTAAATTACCAGAGGGTATCACCCCAAAGACCCAAAAACGATGACAGTTTCTGTGACACTGGGTTCTGAATATGTTTTGACATGTTCTGTCATGTTGTGATCGTTTGAGAACTACACCTGTTGTTGTATTTGTTGAAGGGGCAAATTTCTGTGGCAGATTCGTATGTGAAGACTGATCAAGACCATGATGGTGTCACAGGAAGCTTTCAGTCTGCTTCAGTGGGGCAAGACACGGACAGCTGTCAGGGCATGTCAGAGCCTTTCCCCCATTGCCATAATATTAATAAGATCCCCAAGGATAGATTTAGTAAATAGATGTACCCTCTGGTAAATTAACAGTTGGACCCTGAAAATCACCATTTGTTAGTTGAAACTCATCTTCCAAGTCCTATTTGCCAGGGTCGAACTGTTAATTTAACAGAGGGTAAATAGTCCATAACTCTATGTTTTTTCGAAGCCCAATATGGCGTTGCGACCCGCTGAATTTTGAATCCAAGGCTTCGTCCCAAGACAGGTGGGATCGGTGGCTTCATGACGATCAGCGGCGATTCCGAGTGGCGTCATGATCACATTTAAATATACCATCTGGTTTAACTATGGTTTATGGTATATATAACTATAGTCAATGGGGATTATAATGGTATATAAACCGCTGTATGATATACCATCTGGTTATGACCAACAGTTTGCCATGGAAAATGATGGCCCTAATCGAAATAGATGGTTTATAGATGGTTTACCTAATTTACCTAATTATTAGAAATGGCGATTTTCCATGGCGAACTGTTAGTCATAACCAGATGGTATATTATCATATGGGGGTTTCCATTCTAATCTGGGTACCTCAAAATGTATGGTTTTTTTTGATGGAAAGTCCTACAAAATGGATGGGTTAGGGGTAGCCCTATGACTTATGAAACCTCCATATGTTAAATTTATAGAGGAAGTGTGCATGGATTTATTCTTTTTAAGGTGACAGCAGGTAACCCATGGTTCCGAATATTCGTCCTCCAGGAATCTCAAAAGGGTGAATGGGAAGCCCCGGATGGGTGACACATCTGCCCGAGTCAGTTTCCCAGGATGGTTGAATGGCTACAAGACTAACCCATTTGTGGCGCATCAATCCATCGTGGAATCGTGGTTAAAAAACAGTAATGATGAACAAAAAAGCCCATGATATTTTGAAACAAAAATCCCACTGTTGGTCAATGGATGTTAATGAATGGTGGATGTTTTAGGGTTGACCAGGAAGTACTACCATCGTTGTAACCATAATCAAATCCCACGGTTGACGGTGATAACTTTGATGGCTCAGGAAATGATGGGTCAGTTCACCTTAGTTCACGTTGCTACCTGGCACTGCTGTTCACAGCAAAATCGCTGGCACACGTCGATTTCACCCAAAAATATGTGCCCCAAAAGTGCTATAAGAATCGCTAAGCCCTTCATTAACCCCCCTTTAAAAAGCCCCCAGTCATCATTAAACTCCCACTATGTAAACCAACCTTGTTGAGGCCTCAATCCTGCCAATTTTTTCTGTTTCAGGCGTCGGCACGGCTCGGAACCTCCAACGGCAGCATGGTGTGGAGTCTTAGACGAAGTGATGAAACCAGAATCTGAGAGAAAACTGCCAAACCAGCTACCGATCGTCGATTTTTATACTGTAAATATCCAACAAATATGCAGTAATATCAGTAATGCAGTATGAGTCAGCAGTACCGTGTCTGATCACTTGAACATGTGAACAGAGAGACATAGAGAGACTAGCCAAAAAAGATGGGAGCAGAAGACTAGCGTCGGCATGCGTCGGCAGACCTTGGATACACCGACCCCGGTTTCCTGTTCGTATTCAGCCGTAACTGCCGTAACTCGGAAGTCTGTCATCGAAAACTTTTTCGGTAGCAACTTTTCAAAAAATCGCCATGATCCTTCATCTTTGACTTCGAACCACGTGTTTAAATCGTTCGTGTGGCAAGCCACTGTATGGAGAACTGCTTCAGTTAAGTATCTCAGATTCACTAATGACTCATGTCTACTAATGCCTAGTCGAAGGAAGTTTAGAATTCAAACTTCCGACAGTATGGACAGATGGAAAAGCAGGGGTGGGAAGAGTCAGAGAAGAGAAGAGAAGAAAAGAGAAGATCAGAGAAGAGAAAGAGTCAGAAGAAAGAAGATGCATGTGCCTGAAAAGGTAGAAAAGTCGCGAAACACTGTGTTTTTCCAATGATTTGTGGCTCCAGAGGGTCGAAAAGTAGGCTCGCTGAAGCGGCGGGTGCGGAGCCATCTGGCCAGATGAGAGATGAACATTTGCACGCCGTTGTGGCGCGAAGCACATTTCCAAGTCAAAATGTACAAAGCACACCGACAGTTTCCTATCTTTGAAACTTCCGCCACCGCCTTGTGCGGTACTACTGGTACACGCCGATTTGATAAACAAGGCGCCTGAGGATGCAGGCGTGACCGACGCTGTCAATTTCGCGTGTCAGAGCGCGGTCAGGATTCTAAAGACCACCCAAAGACATTTTGAGGACCAGGACAACCTGAAGGATTTGAGGAAGGCGAAAAAAACCTCTTGCAAGACAGTTCATCCGCTGTTGCTGTAAACCAGGTCTTTGCCGCGCTGCGCAAACGAACCTCCCCCACAGAGGGGATCTCAACCTAAAAGAACTGTAGAGGTACCACTGATTGAGTTGAGGGGGGAGACAGTAAACCGCTACCGCCATCCGTCTAGGGCAATTTTAAACAGAAAAGTATTTAAAAGACAAGTGCCAAAGATGGAGACAGCATCAGAACCAGTGAAGTTGATCCCTGCAGAAGTACGGTCTCTCCAGGTGGCAAGGCTTTGAGCGGCTTGTCTTTGCTTTCCCTTCGTTTCCTTTCCTTCGTTTTTGTCCTTTCTGTCCTTTCCTTTTCAATCCTTTATTTTGTTTTCTTTTTCCACTGTCTTTCTTCTTCTCCTCCTTTTCTCCTTTTTCTTCTTCTTTCCTTTCGGTGTCCTTCCCTTCCCATGCTTTTCTTTTACCCTATTATCTTTTATCTTTTGTTTCTCTCATTTTTCCCTTTCTTTTCTCTCTCTGAATGACACCGCGCTGAGAAAAACAACTAGCGCAGCTTCTCGTTGCCGAAAGGCACCGGCCAACCTTTAAGCAGAACACATCGCTTTAGCGACCCAAGCAGACATATAAAACACACATATCATACAAGATATGTGTGTGTAAAAAATCTAGTCAAAAAAAGTATTGTATATGCGCAATTTTTGTTCATTATGTTTATACATATTTACAATGAATGCGACGTATGTACGTATACACCGTATACACCAGACATTTGTTCGCATCTGTAGAGACGTATGGCCCACCTTGAGGCGTACGTGGGCGCAGATGTCGGACTCCTTGGACCGACCTGGGATGATTTGAGGGTGCAGTGGGGAATAGCCATTCTATAAACATCTATAAGCCGCTTATGGGGACGGGTCAAAACCTACGTATAATTCATTATAATTACCATAGTTGGGAAAATAAGCATTCATGAGCCAACTATTTTAGGGACCAATTATAGAATGGGCACCTAAGGTACCAGGTTTTGACATATGGGTTATATATGGGTTATGTATGGGCGATGGGCTAAAAAACCACTGGGGTGGGTGGCTTGAATGGGGAGATATATTCAGTGTTGCTCTCAAGACCCATGGGCTACAATGATTTGCAGATCTTAGCGACTAATAACAGGAAACAAAAGGATGATGACCAACCAGCATGAGAATGCAATTTCAACAACATTGTGATATCTTATGAGACAAGCCATGTGTGCAAACAATCCACTTTTAGAGGGTTTAATGACGAACATGATTTTTCCATGAACCAAGTCGGTGACAATATCCCTGCCACATCTCCGAGCTCTTCAAACAGGTTTCCGTTTTCCGACGCTCAGGGTTCTGTTTTCTGTGAGGTTAAGACATGTTGATTCCAAGGGCAGAATTTGGTGAGAGAACGGCCCGAGAAGCGTTTCTACTGCATTTTTAGCGGTCCCCATTTTGGACATTTGGTCGTGGTTTAAAAGTGATGTGGTAAACTCGATTTTCCACCATCGATGCGCCGTATAATTTGTGAAACCCTCATAAATTGCCCAAGACTTTTTCAGGATTTTGCATTGCATTGCATTTTCATGATTCCCCTGCAGGTGAGCGGTCTCTACATTTTATCAGAACTGGCCTGCCCGCCTCTCTTGCCCGCCTCCGCGTCAACTGCAAGCTCCAGATCTCAGTGCGCTGCCAGACTTCAACGCACTCCAGGGCCTCAGCCGTGAGCGCCAGAGCACAGTGGGCACTCCCGGACCTCACTCGCCAGTGCAAGATGTCACATAGAATGCCAGATAGAATGTCAGAATATGTGTCAGATAGAATATCAGTTGGTGGGGATCACTCGATGTTTTCATGGTGATCTTTTGCCCAGAATCACTCAGCCATGTCCAGGACATCCAACTCAGGTTCTTCTGTTGCGCAGTGGTCGTACTTCCCATTTTTAAGGGTCAAACATCTTCTTTCGGTACTTTAGCGGTCGTTCCACCAAAGAGGCTACGTTTAAGGAGTAAGGAGATCAAACACAATAGAGGGTATGTGTGTGCATCATTCTGTATTATGCATGTATATACTTTATATATACATGTAATATATACATATGTACATGTATTTAAATCTTTTGTAGCCACATGCATCTGTATCATTCTGTATCTGTATATGTAATATGTATATGTAATATGTAATATGTGAAATGTCATATGTATATGTATATGTAATATGTATTTGTCATATGCAATATGTGATATGTATATGTATATGGAATATGTAATATGTAACATGTAGTATGTAAAAAGGAAACATGTAATTTGTAATATGTATATGTATTATAGTATAGTATATATTTCTGTAGCTATACACATAAGATAAGTTTAAATATACAGAACACAGATTATATATATAAATAAAGCAGGACCCATCTGACCTGCAGCCTTCTGAGGCCAGTAAGCTATTCTGCACTGCTCTCAGGTTCCAGGAGATCCTATTGCCTTTCACATGGGAATCCCCAACCCAAATCTCCAAAGTTTGGGTGCAGATTGACCTAACGCGCAACCGTGGAAGTCCCAAGATAGGCCAACCAGTGGACGGGGATGACACTGGAGATTTTGGGCAGGCAGTGATCCGCGCGCAGTGTTGAGCCTGGCTTTGGCTGCCAGCAATAAAAACGCACCGCCACCGAGACGTTACACCCTATGTCTTTTCTGACTACTTGAACGAACATGTGCTAAACAACACAATTTCATGTCCAATATCTAGCCTTTGCAACTGCGGCCCTCCATGGCCCTCCATGTGGCACCAAGACTTCGCCGCAGCAGATCGACACATTCAAACATCTTGTCGTTCTTAGTACTAGACCAACCGGTTTTCGAGCGAATATACAACATTGGAAAATATTGGACAGCTCATTTTGCCTATACTTCCCCAATTGGTTCCAGGTAAAACTTACACGACCCCCCGAAGATTCGGAGCCAAAAACCATGGTTTGCGCTAATTCTTACTGAGGTTGCAACTACCTAGGCTGAAGCAAGGACCCACATGTTGTTAGGTAAAACCTGGTTTTTGTTGGTTTACAGTTTACACCCATCAAAGCATCCCCAAATTTCGTTGGGCGCTTATCGAGCGCCATGCCGAAGAAACGCTCCCTGAACATCGATGAGCCAGAGTCACCAGAGGCTCCGGGCAATAAATTGGGGTTTCATATCTAGGGTTGGGTCGATCTCTGGTGTCCCTACGATACGGTTGATCATTGCGTAAATAAAAGCAGTGGAACTTTATGTATGTATATACACATAAACACATTATATACGTACTTATCTGAACCCTGCCCGCTGTCTTTCGAGTGGACTTTTACAATTGCCAAGGGCTGAAAAGCGAAACGGAAAGAAGAAAGAAATATTATATGACATAATCGCTTAACATTATGATGCAAGAGCTCAACAAACTAAATTGAAACCAAACTTGTATCCGGGTAAAAAAGGAGTGCTGTCCAAAAACGAAATGGCCAGGGGCTCTACGTACATATACATTTCAACGTCTCTCTGTCATATCCCCATAGCTGGAAGCAGGTTGTGATGGTGACATGGTACCTAGGACCTAGGAGCAGTCACTGCCAGGCCAAAAAGAAAGATGACCTAACTCCCAGAGGAGAGCAGCAGTGGAAGGGTGATCAGTTTATCTCCAGTGCCGCAGTTCACGCTGTGGCCGGAGCATGTCACCCCAAATTGTGATCGATCTGGGCCCCAAAACTCGAAGCCCCAAACAAATCCAAGCATCAAAAACATCAAACAACTGGAGTTTGTTCTGCAACGCCCCAAGTGGGCAAGCCAGAGACCATAAGATTCAAGAGTTGTGATCAGATGATTTTTGTTTGCAGGAATGGTCATGGCCACTCTAGCGATTCTGATGCCGCCGTTGCTGGCAATGGTGTTTTTTCCCACGCCAGAGGCCGGCTGACATTTTTTGAGTTGGGATCCATGGCTGATCGAGAGCAGATATTAAGGGCAACATCAGCAACCCAATCATGGCTTGCCACAAGAGACTAGGAAGTTTCAGGCTTCTTCCTCTAGAGGCCAAGAGATAAAGACCTTAGGTCAGAGTATTTTGTGAACATACATACATATATATATATTTATGTATATATTTATACAGATATAGATGGTAGGATATGATTGTTGAAGGAAGTTTAGAAGTCAAACTTTCGACAATATGGACAGATGGAAAAACAGAGGTGGGAAGAGTCAGAGAAGAGAAGAGAAGAAGAGAGAAGATGAGAGAAGAGAAAGAGTCAGAAGAAAGAAGATGCATGTGCCTGAAAAGGTAGAAAAGTCGCGAAACACTGGGTTTTTCCAATGATTTGTGGCTCCAGAGGGTCGAAAAGTAGGCTCGCTAAAGCGGCGGGAGCCATCTGGCCAGATGAGAGATGAAATTGCACGCCGTTGTGGCGCGAAGCACATTTGGAATTTAACATGTACGAAACACCTCAGTGAAGGACCGCTTTTTGAGGTTGACATGTCGAACAAGTGCAGGCCGTTGTGGCGGAACAAATACCGTCTCAGAAACTACCACGGATTCAGAAATTGCGTCTCAGAAACTACGTCTCAGAAACAATATATATATATACGATTCAGAAACTGGAAATTAAAGATTCAGAAACTACGTCTCGGAAACTGCACATTCACGATTCAGAAACTGTGCTTGCCCGACTCAGAAACTAGGAATTCAAGATTCAGAAACTACGTTTCCGAAACTGAACTTTCAGGATTCAGAAACTTTGCTTGCCCGATTCAGAAACTAGGAATTCAAGATTCAGAAACTACGTCTCAGAAAATGCAACTCCACGATTCAGAAACTTGCCCGATTCAGCAACAAGAAATTCAAGATTCAGAAACTAGTGGCGAAACTGGTGGAATCAGCCATTGCCGCCAACGCTTGCGAGAAGGGTTGGCTGGAAAACGACGCTCAGGCAGCGAGCAAAGATTGGCGCATGGAAGTAGGCTTTGAGCCTTTCAAGCCCTTCATGACCGCCTCGTTTTACCAGGCTGACAGAGATGTCGAAGAGGATCTGCAGAGGAAAGTGCCGGGAGCGGCGAAGTAAATTACTCGTTTCTTCCAAACAATGTCGTCAGCACTGATGTTGATGGGGTTCAGCATCTGAGAACTGCACGTGCGCGCAGCCTCGTGTTTGACTGCGCCAATAACTGTGTTGATGAGGAAACGCATGGAGCCGTCCTGAAATTATTCCCAGCAACCTCGGAGGCAGAAGCCTTTGATGTCTTGAGGGGGTTGCAATGTGTCCACACGTCGCCGGACGGATCAGAGGAATCTTTGCGGCTGTCCTCCTTCCGCGACGTGCTGGATAACATCAGCCAGGTGTGGTCGCTCAGACAACCCTGGAGCGGATGCATCGCACTGTGCACCTGTGCCTCATCCGCAAATTTAGAATCTCACGAACTGACAGACAACATTCCTTGTACCAGTTCTCTCAACCCTTCAGTTTTTGATTCCATAGATGCCTGAAGAAAACACACCATCTCTCTGAGGTCCGGTCACGAATATTGAGAGGACAGAGACATACATACGACATTTAATATATCGTTGTTTTCTCTAGATTCGACCATCTACTTCACCACTTTTGATCTCACAGATGTCTGACGAGAACGCGCCGTCTCTGTGAGGTCGGGTCTTTGCCAAGTGTGGAACGTGCGCGCACGAACTTCTGTGCCGCTGGATGGATGGCGACAAGAAGGTATCCCCAGTGGAAACCAGTGTCTTCACTGAGAAAGCAGCTCCTGCCAACCAAAGCTCTGCAGACAACAATGCAAGAACCAAGCGAGGCCGCCCGATATCTGTCCCCAAAAGCTCAGCATGGTCCACGATGAGTGACATCATCGCGAAAGCGAATGCGAGATCAGAGAATCGGAAACTAAAGGCTGATGAGACCAGAAATGCGACATGGCGTCTGTTCCGACACGGCTTGTCGGAGGATAAGACAGAAGAAGGGCTCAAAGGACCCGAAAGAGCCAGGAAAATGGATCGCATGGTGCAGGAGCTTGAGAGTGACCATTTCCACACGTGGTTGGCCGGCTTGCTGTTGGTGGAATCGCTTGGCATCAGCAAAGCTGAGGCCGCAGAGCGAGGGGTGCTTCAGATGGTCCACACCCAAAAAAACAACCATATGCGGTTGATTTCCGCGCTTGCCCGTCGCATTTTGCGGCGCTGGTCTAGAGAGGCCAGCTAGGAATTCTGATTCTGTGACATCAGAAAAAATAGCGCTGAAGGCTTGCATGAGCGTGACTGGATGAGATTTGAATTTGCTTCTTTCCATAGAGCATTTTTCCTTATGGAAGTTTCTTCCAGTTTGTCGGACTTCCGAATCACGTTGTCTCAGATTCCGCGCTTTCCTAGTTTCGGAACCATGCGTGCCCAGCTTTCGAATCACAGATTCCGAGCCAGAGCTCATCATAGTTTCTTAATCATGTTTGTCCCAGTTTCCGAATCACAGTTTCCGAATCAGCACTCATCCCAGTTTCCGAATCATGTTTGTCCTGTTTCCGAATCCGCGCTGGTCCATTTTCGGAATCATGTTGTCCAAGTTTCCGAATCACAGTTTCCGAATCAGCACCCATCCCAGTTTCCGAATCATGTTTGTCCTGTTTCCGAATCCGCGCTGGTCCAGTTTCCAGTTTCGAAATCATATTGTCCCAGTTTCCGAATCACAGTTTCCGAATCAGCACTCATCCCAGTTTCCGAATCATGTTTGTCCTGTTTCCGAATCCGCGCTGGTCCAGTTTCGGAATCATATTGTCCCAGTTTCCGAATCACAGTTTTCGAATCAGCGCTCATCCCAGTTTCCGAATCACGTTTGTCCTGTTTCCGAATCCGCGCGTGACCGTTGTGGCGCGAAGCACGTTTCCAAGTCAAACGTGTAAAAAACTGACGGGTTCGGAGCACTTTTTTGAAATTGAGATTTTCAAAAAGTGCGCACCATGGTGGCGCGAAGCAGATTTCGAAGCCAAAATGTGCAAAGCAAACCACGTTCGGACCACTTTTGGACGTTCAACCGCGCCACTCTACAAAACAACGACAACAACAACGACAACAACGACAACAACAACAGCAACAACAACGACAACAACGACAACAACCGTGCAACAACCACAGCCACAACCACAGCCACAACCACAACCACCACCACCACCACAACAACAACAGCAACAGCAACAGCAACAGCAACAGCAACAGCAGCAAAAGCAACAACAACAACAACAGCAACAGCAATAGCAATAGCAATAGCAACAGCAACAGCAACAGCAACAGCAACAGCAACAACAACAGCAACAACAGCAACAACAACAACAGCAACAGCAATAGCAACAGCAACAACAACAGCAACAACAACAACAACAATAACAACAACAACAACAACAGCAAAAGCAACAACAACAACAACAACAACGACAACGACAACAACGACAACAACGACAACAACCGTGCAACAACCACAGCCACAACCACCACAACCACCACCACAACAACAACAACAGCAACAACAACAACAACAACAGCAACAACAACAACAACAACAAGGTACAAACAAACACTGGGACCCCGTTCTCTCTATATATCTCTTTTTGTCTCTACCCTTAAGGGTACAAACAAAGAGCCGAGATTCTGCACCAAAATTCTTTTTTAAAACGGTGCCAAACTCCAAGGACACCCTTAAGGGGCACCAAGCAAATTCCAAAATAAGCTCGAATACCTTGTTCTAAGGGCCCCAGTCATTGTTTGTACCAACAACAACAACAACAACAACAACAACAACAACTGCAACTGCAACTGCAGCTGCAGGTGCAACTGCAACTGCAACTGCAACGACTACAACTACAACCACAACTACAACTGCAGTTGCAACAGCGACAACAACTGCTACTGCTGCTACTGCTACTGCTACTACTACTAACACGACGACTACTGCTACTGCTACGGCTACTGCTACTGCTACTGCTACTCCTACTCCTACTACTACTACTACTGCTACTACTGCTGCTACTGCTACTGCTACTGCTACTACTCCTACTACTACCACTACTACTACTACTACTACTTCTACTACTACTACTACTACTCCTACTTCTACTACTACTACTACTGCTACTACTACTACTACTACTGCTAGTACTGCTACTACTGCTACTACTACTACTACTACTCCTTGTACTTCTACTACTACTACTACTGCTGCTGCTGCTGCTACTACTACTACCACCACCCCTACTACTACTAGCTACCTCCTGCTAGCTACCTACTACTAATTTACTAGTACTAGCTACCTACTACTAATTTACTACTACTAACTACCTACTACTAAGTACCTACTACTACTTACCACTTACTACTACTAACTAATGTTGTCTGACCAATAGTGATATCTTGTCAATAGTAGAAACATTTTTCCGCAACTCCAATTTTTCTCCAATACTAAAAGTCAATTAGCTCTATTTACTTTTAATATTGCCAAAAGAGTCATGTTCAGACCTTGTCCAGAGGGCATGGCCAATAGTGGACCCAACATGGCAATAGTGGAAACTTTTTTCCCAACTCCAATTTTTTCTCCAATACTAAAAGTCAATTA
>Ga0126342_10011740_pt1 | contig 15633 bp, 12 predicted proteins | sample Cyp1metagenome_FD_92528 | JGI IMG/M metagenome (GOLD analysis project Ga0126342, IMG submission 92528) | Coral microbial communities from Lord Howe Island, Old Settlement Bay, Australia - Cyphastrea 1 metagenome | ecosystem: Host-associated > Invertebrates > Cnidaria > Coral ...
AGCGTTCATCAGGCGCTGAGATTTGACATATACATACATGTATACTTTCTCCGGAATTTTTGATCAAGGTTGTGCCAGGTTGGTCTGACTTGACCATGGGAGTGCCGGCACCAAGCGGGGCTAGAAACGTACGCTCCTGCCCGCACCTGGCGACATTCCACACCCCCGGCTTGAAAAGAGGCGTGCTTCAGACTTCAGGCTTTTCATCCAGTCCTTAGTGGCCTGGGAGTCTGGAGATATCTGCATTGCAGGAGCTGCGTTCACAACTCGATGTGGGATATCTTTGGGCCTTTGTGATGCGCACTTCTGCGACTCGGAAAACTGTTCGAATGCTGGTATTTCATGGGGATCTGTTATGGGGATATGTCACCAAGTTCGTGTGACTAGTGGATTTATACCCAAAAAATGGTGGATACCATGGGATAGCCCAATGAAACTTGCAATTTTCATATGGAAAAAATTTCGGTTCTAGGCTCTAGACATTTCTAGATCATCATATTGTTGGAGGTTTTGCCAGATATTTCTGATAAAGCAACATTTCAGAGAGATATTGTCAGCACATGTGCCATTGTCCAAACTTTGGGTCAATTGCCCACATTGGGGGACGGTCCGTCAATCCATTTTCACAGGGATGTTGACACCCATTTGATGTCGATTCCCACCCAACTTGATCATGGCACGAATGTTTGATGTTCGACCCCGCAAATGCCTAGCTGACGAACATGTTTTCAGCAGGGTTTAAACCACGCACCACATTTCTTGCCCTACATGCATAGTATATTCCACAGAAGAATTGCAGTGAGCCCCACAATGTTCTGTTTGTGAGAAAATGCCAACGGCTCAACGGCTCGGTATGCTTTATGAATATCGCCAAAATACCCTCTGGTAATCACCCCGGCAATGCAAAATCCCTCACATAGTTCGATGATGCTCCCATATTTTGCCAAGTTATGCTGGGGATTTCCCAGTTAGCCATGTCTGATGACCAGAGGATACTGATACACGATAAACATCGATAAACCCATCATAAGTTGGTTTATAAATCCCATTAAGTATAGTTGTAAAAACCCTAAACCCTAAGTTGCTGGAGTTATGTTATGTTTACCAACTTAGCCATCTAAATCCCATCCAAATCCCAGTAAATCACCATCAAATCCCAGTAAATCACCATTAAATCCCAGTGAATCACCATTAAATCCTAGTGAATCACCATTAAATCCCAGTAAATCACCATTAAATCCTAGTGAATCACCATTAAATCCCAGTAAATCACCATTAAATCCTAGTGAATCACCATTAAATCCCAGTGAATCACCATTAAATCCTAGTGAATCACCATTTCTTGCAGGTCAAATCCAACGTTTCCCTGTGGCCTTCACCAAAAAAATCGAGGTCCTGGACGCTCTTCTGCTGCCGGAAGCTGCCAGCCATCGACGTAGAGTCTATGGTGCTGTGGCACGGAGTTGCTTGGAGAACTGGGGAAAATCATAGCAGACCCTCTGGAAATTTAACATAGGTATATCAACTGGAAAGGCTAATCATGGTGAGGTTTCCACTTCAAAAATGATAGCGAAGTGATGCGAAGTGGAAATTTAACATACTGTGGATGGAAGAAATCCTGCACCTTGGATGGTTGAAACCCTATAAATCATGGGATAAACCACCTATCAACTGCTTTTGTTGAGGGGATCCCCAGAAGATACCCTCTGGTAATTTAACATAGCTATTGAAAATGGCCATAGAAATAGTGGCTATTGATAGGTATATCAACTGGAAAGGGTAATCAGCCGCCTATCAACTGGTGCTGGATTTGTTTTCCATCAACAGTATGTGTATTTTTTACTCAAAAGATTTAGACATGTCCCAAGAACCATCATGAATTTATGCGGATATTCTAAAGGTTGGACTGGGTTCCCCAAGAATTCACCGGATTTTTTTTGTCAAACTGAATCAGGGAAACCCCATCAGATAGTTTGGAGACCATACCCAGACCTATGAAAATGATCCAGCGATCCGCTGGGCATTGCTGGAGCCAAGAATAATCAGGGGCCCGATGGCTGATCCAAACCACCTGCCCTCTGGTTATGTCAAAATAGCTATTGAAAATGACCATTTATAGATTATAGTTGATGTTCCCATTAAAAATGGTGATTTTCCATAGTTATGTTAGTTTACCAGAGGGTAGAACAGAGAAACGCACGGCATGACTTGCTCACTTTGGTATATCAGTTCAGCCGTGCGTGTTGGTGCCCTGCAGTGGCCTAAAAGGCCTCGCAAATAGAGTTGAAGGTGACATGCTTTACGCATCGTGAGTCTTGAATGTGCAACGCTGCAAGTAGCTATGGGTCAAACGGTCAAGCATAAATGACCACTGAGACGATCAGATTTAGGATATTTCGGTGATCTTGTGATAAATCATGTGGGTATGGGTCAATACCTATAGATACATTACTATAGTGGGATGAACATCCATTTACCAGCTATTTTGATGTGAACTACAGGGGTACTATTGGTTTTGACACACTGCCATGTTGGGGAATCCAGATTTTGATCACAGATAGCACCCAGTTCATCTCCAGAATCATCGGCGTCCAAGGCTGCAAAGCGCACTTTGGTTTGCTCCTCGGAGGCAAGGCCGGCTTGGAGGACCCAGATCAGCAGACCTTGGAGCTGGATAGTCACTCGCTGGCATGGCGGCTGTGGCTCATTTCCCTGGTGCAGATGATTTCAATGATATAAACACATGGTTTTTTACCAATGGAGCCCATAAAAACACCTGTTTTTTTGGAAAAACCCATGGAGCCCGTTATGGCTACAGATGCTAGTGGCCAAATATGGCCAAATCATTCTCGGCATTGAGATCCCGGTTCTTTGCAAGCTTCGCAGCCAGCGAAGGTTTGGCATTTTCCGCCATCGTCGATGGACAAATCGAGCTGAGCCCACCGGGGCTCCGGAGCTTGAGACGAGTCAACTTGGTGCGCTTGGGTCCGGTTTTAGATGGTTTTAGGTACAAGGCTAGGTGGTTGGACATGCTTAGCTGGTTGATTTTGTTTATGACATACTCATAATCTCATTCATATTGAACATCCCAAGTTCCAAGGTTGACATATGTTTTAATGTGTTTGATTTGAATTGACTCCATTTATGTCAGAAAATGGTCAGACAAACAGAAGGTGAGGCCCCATGTCAGGATGGCTTATGGATGGGGGATGTAACGAGCTACAGCTGTAGTTCATGGGGGTGAACATAAACCAACTTACAACTTGGGGGTCTCACCTTCCAGATACCGTAAATTCTATTTGATGATGTTTTTTACGACAGGTTTCGCTAATGATTCCCTTCATCCAAGTATAGTTAGAGTAAGACGGATCATACTGACAACGTTTCCACAATATTGTATTGTAATGATCGCAATCCTGGTATGGAAAAAAACCAGTCATCCTGAAGTAGATACAATATGGTAATTCAAAAAAGCTCCCTAACATGATCCAATAATATTGAACATTCCATATTCTATCTACTTGAGGATGACTATACTGACAAGCGACACCTGAACGTTGCTGGTGGGGTGAGGTACAAGCACGTGACGACGTTCTTCAGCGTATTGGCAATCCAGCTTATGCCACTGGGATTTTGTTCGCGGACAGTGGTGCGCTATCTAAAATCCGTGGATATAATGGGGAAAATGTAATGGATTTTACAACCAACTATGTATGTATATATATATATATATTATACATATATATATATATATATACATACATACATTTATTGATTTTTTTTATGTGGTTTTAAGTTCAAGAATGGCGTATAGCACAAGAATTGCCGATTTACATTGGGAAAAGGATGGAACACCCATGTTGAACAACCCCATATTAGCCAGCATCAATCCTGGATTTTGAATGCTTACCCTCCAGTAAACTAAGATAATCAGATAGCCATGGAAAATTGCCAAATTTCATAGGTGCATTAGTTTGGCTGGTATTATATGTATTTATGTATGTCAAATAGGTATATTTACCATCTATCTAATAGGTATTTATGACAAACCAATTTATAGGTAAATCATCTACATATATATTTGGTTTGTCTGAAAAGAGGGGACTCCAAATTTCATGGTTTGTCACAAAAAGTTCCCTTTGAACTGCCGTAACGGAGGGGGAATCCCCCGTTAATTTGGTTATATGTCCGTTTATATCCCAATCTTATCCTTATCCTTATCCTATTATAACCTACGCTATATGGGTAAATGCAAGGTACGATTCTGCATGTATGTATGCATGCATGTATAAATATGTGTATATATGTATATCCTATTGTATGCTATTAAATCAGCAAAATATATCAAATCTATAAAAGGGTCGTTTTCCATGGCGAAGGTGTCCAATTCCCTTGCCCGGCCTTCGCCGGCACCAGGTGACTTCTCACGAGGGTCAATTGGAGGAGATGCCCACGTCGACTCACTCCGAGGCGCTGCTCCGGTGTGTCCACACGGCCGGGGCTTTTACGGTAGGTGTTAAGGCCGGGGTTACATCAGGGTGCTCCATCGGGCCCCGGCATTTTTGTTGTAACTTCTCGCATAAAATGGCTCACAAGTGAGCATGACAAAATGTGCATTCCGGTTGCGGAGGCTCACACAAAATGTAGGCCTAAGTTCTGGGGTGCATGGACCCGCTTCCAAATTCCAGCTCCGCTTGTGAAGTCCTTGTGAGAAGCTCTTGTAGAGATCCTGGTGAATTCCTCTAAGAGGTCCTTGCATGATCTTGTATAGGTTCTTGTCAAAAGCTGTTGTGGAGATCCTGTTGAAACCCTCCTGACGAGGCCCTTGCATTCAGATCTTGAGGATGCTGTGCATTGGTAAGAAAGTTCTTCCGGGATCCTCATGGGAAATTCTTGCATGATGATCTGGTCAGGTCCTCTTCAAGGTCCTTGTTTGACGATCTTTTGAAATTCTGTTCAATATCCTGGTATGAGGTTGAGGTATGACATGGTATGAGGTCCTGATGACTAGACATAGCATTGCTTCTTGTGCCAAAACAAGTTTCTGCTGCTGCAGTTGCGATAAAGTCTAACCTGGTCTGTTACTGCTCCATAGCTGCCAGTAGCTTGTATCTGGTACATTGACTTCCTACTCCCACACTGTTTGAGGCCTCTTGCCGTTGTAATGGCCATTTCCACATGAACCATAAAAATATGCCGGTTGATTGGTGCAGAAAGTAAAACTACCACTACCTGAGTTATTGGGGATTGGTATAAGCCATATTAGGGAAACCTATCAGCCAACTCGTGTAATGAGATTGGATAGGGACTGTTTTAATGGCTCATATGGGTTTGTTTGAAAATAGGGCACCCTAGTCATAATTTTGTCCTAATAAACTGTCAAATTATGGTATTGTTCAAACCAGGATTGGTTGAGGGTTGAAAATATGTATGGGAAATTATATTTCAAACCAACCCTAGCTCGGATTTTATCGTATGCGTCATGATCAAACATGGTTTGTTTTCCCATAGAAGGGGATAGTCATCCACCCATCAATGGGATTTACTATAGTGCCTCAGTAGGTTTGGATTCCCAATATGGGATTGATGACCATAAATCATTTACCAAATGGCACATATGAGCAGTCTTCCAAACCACTGGTGGTCGATGATAAGTTTGGCGATTAGACAACCCCATATTTTGGGGATTATGATACCCTCTGGTAAACTATTTATAGTGAGTTTTCCCATTAAAAATGGTGATTTTCCATAGCTATGTTGGTTTACCAGAGGGTAATGCATTATGGGATTTCCTTTTAATGAGAAGACGACAGAAGGGTTTGGACAGCGCTCATATTTTTTCAGACGTAGATGAGATAGTAATGATGATTATGATGAACCAATATACTTGTAGATCGGTGATGATGATTATTGTTAACTAATATATTCAACGAGGAGTTCCAGCTGCTATTGGTTTCCATTGGAAGAGTTTGGTGTCCCTAGATTTGTGGCGCAGGTTTGACGTGCAAAATCCCCAGTTACTGGGAATTGATGGTAATTTTTTTAAGTCCATTCCCACAGAAATGACCATCAATTCCAATGAACATTGGAGATTTTTGATCACCAAATGGTGTTCAAAGAGTGGTTGCTTCAAAGACGACCCAAAAATTGGCGCCACGGATTCAGGAGTCAGAAGAAGAGGGCATGACTGAGGACAGAATGATTGGAGGGTTGCAGAAAGGGCCAAAATCATGTGTTTTTCCTCAGCATGATAGTGTGATGTGGTGTTTTTGCAGTTAAATCCTTCAGCCACTCATGCAGAACTCCAGAACTCCAGAGCCCGCCCCAGGGCCACAATTTTGATTCATTGTGAGCATGAATGATTCAGAAGAAGAGCAGTTGGGAAGCTGGGATATTTTGCAAAGGTTTCAGTTACTTTTCAAATGGCATAGTCATCATAGTCATGATTTGGAGATTTGTTGACCTCCAATATGAATCTGCATTTCTCCAGATTATGACCATGCCATTTTACCCTCTGGTAATTTAACGTAGCTATTGAAAATGGCCCAGTCGAAATAGTGGATTTACCCAATTAATCATGGCCATTTTCCAGTTCGCTATGTCACAAATTACCAGAGGGTACCCTTTCCAGTTGATATACCATCTGGTTATTTAACATAGCCATGGAAAATCCCCAAAATAAATGGAGGTTTTAATAGGAAAATGGATCAGACATGATCAGACATTTTTTGACCAAAGCGCCAGGAGTCGGAGAACGAATTAGATCAACCACCGCAGGAAGCCGCTGAAGGTGCGGTGCTCGATCTGCTCGGTGTTCTCCATGGAGTTGCGGCTGATCCCTCGAATCAATGGACTCTTTCTGAAGGAATAGCCTCTGGTAAATTAACAAAAATCTATGGAAAATCACCATTTTTAATGGGTAAATCCACTAGAATGGCCAATTAACATAGCGAACTGGAAAGATCCACCATTTTTAATGGGTAAATCCATGTAAATCCACTATTTCAATGGCCATTTTCAATAGCTATGTCACAAATTACCAGAGGGTACCTTCTGGGGATCCCCTCAACAGCAGGTGATGATGGATCTGGAGAGTTTTCCATCGACCGGAAGTTCAAGAAGCAGCGGAATGAAGACACCGAGCAGGTCCATTGCCGTTGAGTGGCAGAACTGTTAGAAGCCAATTGAAATTAAATTAGGATGAAAAGGATAAATAAGGATCAGGTTTTGCAAAGCAGAAACAAATGTAACAACATGAACAGATCAACTCTCTAGTTCGCGAAAAGTTCCGGAGACTTAGCAGTTCTTGTTACATCCTCTTCTATCTCACCCTAAATGGTTGGGAGGACTGTTTCCCGGGAAGGTGATCCCCAGATCGTGGATGTTGGTCTGTTGCAGTGGAGGTCAATGGTTGCTGGTGAGTCATATGGAATCCACTCCAAGCCATTCTTGACTCCGACTCCAATCCATTCTTGGTTTGTTTAGATTGCCCCATGGATGGCGGTAAAATAATACTACCACGACTGGGTGGGTTCATCCATGTTAATCCTACATTTTCAGCAGACTCAAGAGCAGTCTCATTCGGCGTCCGCCAAGCGATCAATGGAGGCAGCGCCTGATCCCGTCTCCCTCGTGATGTGCAAGGACTCAGCGGAAACCCTCTGGTCACGGACCCTTGGGCAAGTCAATGAAGATAAGGGATATATAATTATATATATATATATACATATGGGATACATCATGATATGTCGAGATAACCAAAAAAAATATCTAAGAAACATATGTAGTTATTGATTGCAGTGTTCTTTCGATTTCTTTTCTTGATGTGTCAAATAATTTTGGAAACATATTTCTCCATATTTCTCCATCATCGGTTCGAACAACAGCGGGATCATTCCAGCTTCGGCTTCGCTTCCTGCAGCAGGAGCTTTTGAGCATTGACAACGATGCGTCCCTGACGCTCAGCAGCAACATGTGGGGCTGACATGGAAAGATGGGCGAGAGATGCCATGGGACCTCTATGTTTTTTTTTTCCGTTGGATTTTCCGTTGGATTAACGTCTGATAAGCAGATTGTCAACAAGTTTTATTAGATGAGTTGGGTTGGTTTGACATCATGTCGGCCAAAAATGCATTTGGCAGAAGCCAGCATGGAACCAAGAAACGGTCATTTGGAAGACGGAAGTAATCTTCCAATAGAAGGCAAAACGCATTATTTGACGGTCCATGTTAATTTGCAGGATGAGGTTGGTTGTTATTCTTATGTTATCATTTGGTCTGTACATAATCATGATTGGTTGTCATGATTAACTTAAATTCATAGTGAAATTATTCATGATTGAGAGTCCCCAATCCCAGATCGTTTGAAACGTCATGAGTCATGGGAAAAAAGCATGGCTAACGACCTTTCAATCTACTTGAGGAGTCCCCAGTCATTACTGGCGGCTACGAAATTCCCAATAGACCCTTGCTATCATTTGAGAGGGCATCGCCTTTTGAAGGCTTATCCCATTATATCAAACAAAATATCCACATAAAATGGTTCCATAATGTTCTATAGATTTTGTTCCACAAAAGTTCCATAATGGTTCAATAATGTTCTATAAAAGGGTTATGCTCCGATTTTTGTGAAGATTTCATCCCCATGAAAGTTCACCTCGAAAAAAGAGTTCAAGGATGTGGCTCCTACAAGAAGAGACATTGTGCACTTTGTTGCGGCTGAGTCATGTCTTGACAAGCTATCCGATCACTTGCTTGGATCCGCGGCTGGCGGGGTGGATTCGGGCATCAGTTGACTGGGCTATTAAAAAATACCTAGGGATAGGGATGATGAAGTGATGAACCATGACATTGAGGGGTAGCCTTCCAGACAAATCCAAAATGGGGAGAAAGATGAGGATTTTTAGAGGATTTCTATGTTTCTTTAATGGATTTGATGGATTTCAATCGGGGCGATGGAGAATTTCCAGGTTTTTCATGGGCAGGAAGCGCACCAGAGAAGTGGAAGGTTGACTGGGCTATCTTTTGCATGATGTGGATATGTCCAAATATGTGCTGTACATCTGGTATACCTCCGCAAATGGCCAATTGAATAGAGAACATGACTGTAAAACAAATACCAGTGGTTTCCCACAATTTTCCAGACAGTGTTTGGAGTTGGGGTCATTCTCACCTTTGCTTGGCTCAGCCGGCTTCCGTTTTGGTGGCCAGAGACATGCCCCAGGTGATATTCTTTATTGTGGATATGCCCCGTCCATCAATTGTTACTGAACACTGTGACTGCGCAGAGTCCCTCAGTTTCCTACCTGACAAATGGCTATGGGTCAAAATTAGGACTCCCAAGCAGTAATATGTCAATTATCTTTAGTACTGATCCATGCTTTGTTGAAATGTCAAAGAATTCGTCCATATGGGTTGCCCCAAACGCTTCTATACAGTATACACATACATACATACATACATACATACATGTATATATATATGTATATACATTATAAAGCGATTTTGAATGAGAAACAACAATGATAAACTGATGCCATTTGGGGGACGTTCATTTTCATCCCAGATCTCAGTTTAGCCAAGGTGGGCGGATGGACTCAGTATCTTGGCCGAGTTGGCAGTTGCTCATGGCTTGGTCAGCTGGAGGAAGGGATTTTCCCATAGATTTATCATGGGCTTCACATGGTTTCACATGTTTTCTCTCAATGTTTGTTGGGGTTTCCCTGTGAATCTATATATATTGAATTGAGATGCTCATTGTGTATTCCCTATCAATCTATGTTGACATTTGCATTGTGTTTTCCCTATGAATCTCTGGATTTACTTGAGGAAATCCAATAGATACCTTGCCGCAACCGCCCAGTTTGCCTTTGTTGGGACTTGTTGGCAAACTCCTGGCAGGCGCGGGGATGGTGTTCAGATCTCCCCAGCGGATTTGTATCAAGAATGGAGCATAGGACCGTAATAGACAGAGCACTGCTGATTGTAGATAGTTTATATAGATATATACTAATATACATATATTATTTATAGTTATTCATAGTTATTTAATTATAGTTATATAGTTTCATATTGATACCGTATGTACAATTACATACTCAAATTTAGAGAACGTCGCAGGAAGTTCCCGTGGGGAGCTTCACCTTTGCACCAACGTCACGGCTGAAGCGTGGTGCCGATGGTGGAGGGAGCTGGGTATGGCCACGGAAAATCCCATGTAAAATCACCTTAAGATACATTTACATCATCATTTTCTAGATGATTTGGATGATTTGGATCATCCATTTTCTATCATCTAAGATAGTTTACATCATCATTTACCATTTTCTTAAAAAACAGTTTCTAGATGATTTGGATGAGTTGATCATGAAAATATGATGAGGTCGAAAAATCTTTGGCGGCTGAGATTTTCGCCCCGTTCACTTTTGGATCCAGCCTTGGTGAAGGTGAAGGAAATTGAGGCCCACTTTGGGAGATGGGTTGAGCACCAAGCATGATGAATGAGAGCCAAGGAATCCTTGGAGAGGGAACTTCTCAAATCATCTTCCGTTGTCCAGCAACTTGGCTTGACAACTGAAGACGTGCTTTGGAATCCTTGGACGGGAAGATCATCGGTGATTTTCCGGGTTTGATTCCTGGAAAGTAGGATGTGTACATACACTTTCCACTTTTCCCCCTAAAAAAGAATGGTTTATCGGAGTTTATCGTGGAAAATCCCATGAAAATGGATGATTTGGGGATGCCCCTTGTTAGGAAACCTATGGAAACCTCAACATCTCCATGGGCCCAAAAAAGCAACCACCGAAGTCTTCCAAGGCAGACCCGAAGGAAACCACAGAAGCTCAAGGCGCAACAGAAGAAGGTGCGGGGAATGAACGGATCTCAGCCATGGCTTAAAAATGCTTAAAATGTGTGGTTTAATATGATTGATATGTGTGTGTATATATATATAATTATATATATAATATAATAATATGCACTAAAATGGGTAAAATATTGTAAAATGGGTATGTTGATCACCATGGGCAATGTGAATGATTTGAAATGGCTATGGGGTGAGGTGTATGAAGTGACAGTGGGTGATACTGATGGTAACGGCAAGAACAATCACCAGGATACCTGGGAAGAGGCCCTTACCAATTCCAACCGGATTTTCAACCCAGTTTACCCTCTGCTAAACTAACATAGCTGTAGAAAATCACAATTTTTAGTGGGTAAATCAACGATTTCTATGGCCATTTTCAATAGCTACGTTGAATTACCAGAGAGCAACTGGCATGTAGCCTTTGTCAAGAAACGCTGGGAGCATTCGTAATCCCATTCAGAACTGCTAGAGGTGCATCACTGCAGATTAGTGAAGAGCACACAATTGAATGTGGGGGAGTGCCAGTTCCAAAGACTTTGCACATCAGATTGAGCCACATTGCCTTCCAGTTCCCTTTCCAGTGGGTGTTTTTTGTGTAAGTACTGTTTACACAAGTCCTCAGTGAAAGTATCTCCATATTTTTTGCTGCGTGAAGAAGCTCACTGGGCAGCATGTGTGATATGTTAACAGGCATAGGTCCACTTTAGGAAGCCTCTTCAAACTGTAACATCCATCGACCTATTTCGACCTAAAAGAACCACATCATTTTTGTTGGTTGAAATCTAATAGCATTGCCCGGACAACTCCCAACTTGTATCTCCCACCATGACCATGCCACTTGTTGGGTGAACATCAATAATCACTGATGTACTAGTGGGACTACGTTAATCATGATCAATCTAGTTGGTGGTGTCAAATACGTGCAATTCTTCCATCCTACCTTGGAACTGGCTCAGCAGGTCGAAGGCGGCCTGCGGGTCTTGTGTGTCAGCGAACACGACTTCCCCGCAGAAGCGCCTGAGGCGCGCATTGGGAAGCGGGGAAATCTATGGAAATCTGAGATCCTGGAAGGATCATCAGTTGCAGGTGTTGGAGTTGTCCCTTTCGTTGTCCCTTTTGTTGGGATTCTGTTGCTTAATCTCAAAGACTGCCCAGTCTGCCCATCGTCGATTTTTCATCGATTTGTCCCCCCTTGGGCGGAGGATTCAAGATCGATTCGTGGTGAAATATTGATCAACCTCACTGCACTGATAAGTAACGCTGTTGGCAAGGTAAGTAACCTTGTTTGCAAAGGATGTGATCAAATGTACTAGTAATTGTTCACAGTTCGCTTTCGTATTGACGGCCACTTCGATAAGTACCAAAATGGCAAACATGCAAAATAGGCAAATACAAAATGTGGTAACAATATTGTTTCATATGGTTTCCCAATATTGATACAGATATTGTACCAAATTACCAAATTGTAAGGTTACCTGAAAAATCCAGAATAAACTCGCTTCCCACTTGTTTCATGCCTTGATTTTCATTGGTTCCCCCAGTGCCTCGAGGCGTACCTTGCCCGGGAGCAGAGCCGTTTCTTTCGTCCGGGCGGTGGCGGCCTGGAAGCCACCGATGAGAAGTGTGTCTCCAAGAGAGATGAGGTGGAGGAGCCCTAAATTTCGCACCGAGGATGGAGAAAAAACATGGGGATTTCGGATTTCAGGTGATTTCACCATCATTTTTTTTTCGGGGCTGTAATGGGATTACTATGGATTTATGCGGATTTCTAGGGGATTTTGTGTGGATTGAAGTGGATTTATTGGGATTATTTATAGGATCAGCAACTGAGAATGATCCGATGAGTTGGTTTCATAGGTAAATCACTCATCAAATGGGACATCTACACCATAGTTTGTCAAAGAAAGTAAACTACTAAGATGTGATGTAACATGATGTAACCATCATTTTCAGGGGGTTTAACATGATTTCTTTTCCAATATGGTGGTGGTTTGGGCAATGTGCTACACCCAGTTTTGAGCCCTTTCTCGGGTATGATTTGGAGCACCAAGCAGCGCATTTTCTTTTGGAAATATGATCAATTAGTGACTAGTTAAACTAGTTATCTCGCGAGTTGGTGAGTGGTGCAAGATGGTGTTTGGTGATATCTTCCATGAAATCCACTTCGAATACTAGCCGTTTGCCACTTCAACATGCTCAGACTTTGCTCTGACAGCCCGACCTCTAGCCGCTTTTGTAGGAGGATGGTCAAAAGCGATTGGTCGTCCGGAACTTTGTCCAGATAAGACACAGCAACTACTAGAGTCATATTATATAATATTATATATATACAGTATTGCATATTTCCTTTTATGTCCAGATGTGATGTTTTCAAAGTTGTATGTTAGTTGGGCTGAAAGAAATTGTGTCGACGTTAATCCTTGAACTTCTCTGAGAATCAATCTTCATGTTTCTTCACCTGCAGATTGTGTCATGTAGCCCTTTATTGCTTTTGCCAAAAGAGCATGATGATCTGGTTGGTGGTTTGGAACATGGCTTTTATTTTTCCATTCAGTTGGGAATGTCATCATCCCAACTGACGAACTCATATTTTTCAGAGGGGTAGGTACACCACCACCCCCAACCAGCGATGTCTGGGAAATTCCGAAGCTTGACCTCGATCTGCCGAGGTCATTTGCCGCTCACCCGCTTCTCTACAAGAGCTCTTCACACGCTGCGGCTTCCTACGACAAACCTTGGTTGGGGATCTCGGAGAACATCAACATCTTGTGGATCAGATACGATCAGATGGCTACAGAGCTGCCAAAAAAAGATGCTGAAGGAATGTGTAAAGCTCGTTGTTTTATTCACCGTCACAGCTGTCCGACTTACTTTGCTTCGCCCGCTTCGCGGATCGGTCAACTCCCCAAGACTTTGGGCGTCAGCCCCTATTCTTGGCCTTGATGGTGATGAGTATTCCTTTCATAAGGCTTCAATTGGTGGGGGGCTACCCTTAAACTTCCAGTACCAGGTGGTGCCCCAGTGACCTGTTTGTTGGATTTTGTTGGTTTTTCATCCCCCAGGAACTAGTTCGATATCTCTACCATCAACCCATATAAACCCAAGAGGTCTTGGAGTTATGTAGATCCCAACTTAGTGTTATACAGTTTTCTGCAAAACCCTAGAGTATGTTAATTTAATATTCATATTTATACATATTTTTTACACTTTTTCAAAAGTCTGTTTGGTTTATATTTAAACATAGCAACCCCTTTTTCAAAAGATAGACAACATGTTTCCAGGATGTTGTTTCATGTTTTTTCCCCATATTATAGATGTGTTTTCCCCACATTCTCCGGGATTCCACTTTGTCCTACTTGGAATGAATTGAGGTGGCCACCTTCAACGTGCTTCCACCCATGTCCTTGCAACAGGCGGCCCTGAGGGCGTTTTCATCCACTGGCAATGGGACGCAATGGGCATGCTGAAACATGATCATATATGGGAAAATCATGGAAAATCACGATGAAACATTATCATGACAATAAAACTTGATAAATCAGAGTCTATATCATATATGTTTATGATTTTTTATGAATATAATTATTGGATTATATCAGAATAGACCATGAAAAAAATTGGACTCGGGGAGACCATGTCCGCATACGAAAAGCCGTGGTCAAACTGTGGTAGGTCGCCTTCATGTATCTGGGAAAGCGCTTGAGCAGCAGAATCGACTTGGGTCGCTTGGAGATCAGCAGATTGACATCGAAATGGGTGAATGCGCAAAAAAACAACATCCCCAAAAAAGATAGAAATTTAATTGTCTTTCCTTCAAAAGAATGGAGGTCAAATACATCGTTTCTATATTTTATTGGGGTGAGTGTAGTGGACTTACTACAATTGAGTCAAGTTTGCAACTGGAATTCCTAGATGTTGCAGCTGATGAATACATACATCGTGTCACTTGAACTACATTTGTTCAGCCCAAGACGGCGAGCAAAATGCTGAAGCAAAATCCTGGTTGATTGCTCTAAAACTGGGTTATACTACCCTTTTTTGGGGGGATTACCATAATCCATGAACTGGGAATCCCTACCTCCAATTTTTCTGAGTGAGTTCAGGGACAATCTCCATGTGGGTTAGTCCAACACTAAAGGAATTCCCAAGATGACAATGTTCATGGGGAAAAGAATGATAGACCATTGATAGACCGTGTTTTTTGGGAATCCATTTTCAGATACAGCATACAGCCATATGTTGACGATGTTCAGGGTTGCATATCGCATTATATCCACACTCCATCCCGAATAAAGTGGTTCGTTACACAATAATACATCTCTAATGTTGGCTAAATCTATATATGTATCTGTTTTTTGTTGCTGATGCTCTCATAGCTGTTGATTGTTGCCTCATTATATCAGCCTCTGTTTGAGTTTCCGGCTGTTAGGCCTGTGCCATCCCACAGGATCCAATAAGCCATGGCTCTATCTGGCTGCCTGCTGGGGGAGTTGACCCATCTTTGGCCCATTTTTGGCCCGAGATCTGGGAGAACTCAGGTGCATTGCCTAAAGCGCAGAAGAAACTCCTGATGCATCGGAGTCACTTGGCCCCGAACCTGTCGATGGGTCAAAACGAACCGGAAAGGGTGATAATAAAAGTGGCTAATGGATGATAAAAAATGCACGGTTAATTTACCTTTGTAATACCATCCTGAATTCTGATTGCTAATGTGTTTTTTAATTTTTAACCATGTTGTCATAAGGTATCCGAATTGGATGATAAAAAATG
>Ga0126342_10011741_pt1 | contig 15633 bp, 13 predicted proteins | sample Cyp1metagenome_FD_92528 | JGI IMG/M metagenome (GOLD analysis project Ga0126342, IMG submission 92528) | Coral microbial communities from Lord Howe Island, Old Settlement Bay, Australia - Cyphastrea 1 metagenome | ecosystem: Host-associated > Invertebrates > Cnidaria > Coral ...
CACCAGAATTACCATTTCCTTAATATTGATTTGAAGCATCATCGAACAAATCATCTGGTATTGGGGTAGCTTTTGTAATTTTCCCGTTGGCTTGCCCAAAAAGCCAAAAACAGCTAAAAAGGACCCCCCCCCCCCCGCCCCCCCGGGGGGGGGGTTCCTTTTTGGCACTTTTTCTTTATGGAGGTTGGTTTTCTTTAGTGGTGGCAAACCAACGGGAAAATTGCTAGGTAGCTTGGCTTCAACCAAGAGAAATTTCAAACCTAGATTATCTCATCAGCCCGCCATCCTTTAAGGAGCTGCCGGACTCAATGTCCGAAAATCGGACATTTCCAAGGGCCTCCACCACGATATAACCAGCTCTGAAGGATTTCTCCTGTCGCTCAAGAACGTGCTTCGTGTCCGGTACGGAGGATTGCTTTGGTGTGGGGTCCCATGCAATTCGAAACTTGATATATATTTAACTAGTTAAATAATTTTCCTGCTGGTTTACCCCCGGGGGGATTGCAAAACTAGTTGTTTTCAAAACGTCCGGATGGGACATACAAACATGTTTATGGACTGTACAACATGGATATGAAAGAATTTTCGCTTATGTAAGATTAATGGTTATTTTTGAAAACCCCATGGAAATCAACATCCGGGACTGTCACAACCGATGAACTAAGATGGGTTTGGATGGCGTCTTCCACAACAAAGCGAACTACTGTCAGCTACGGGATAATGGGAAACGAAGCTGTGCCATCTGTCGCAGCTGGTAATTGTATAGCAGCCAGAGTGGCGCTGCTATGCATGGTGGCAATAGTCCGAGGGATATTTTGGTGTGAATTTGGGCTTGAAGTAGTAATTTTTGCTTGACGGTTTGCCCCCTGGAATGTTAATGTTGGGTGGCTAAGAACAGTTTTGACAACTTGACAACAGGTGCTAGATGTTCAGGTACCACCATTTTTAATATGTGACACTATTAAATTTAATGTGTTTGGTTTCGAAAATGATCACGCACACTGGATGACAGATATAATTGTAAAGTTAATGTTGTCAAGTACGGTTTTATTTTGGTGATTTCAAACGTCGATATTGATACGTGAGATGGGATCAAACCACATCATAGGCAGAGCAGCCGGGCACATCCTGTTTGAAGGATTGTCCATATATCAGCCATGTGCTCACATCAATGGGTCCACATTTTTTCCGAAGAATGTGGATGGGCAACTTTGACCACTGGGCGAGTAAACCTTCCCAACTTTGGGGTTCTTGGTTGCTGGGTTTTGTTTGGCAAATTCTTCTTACCCAGCAAATGCCTAAGCTTTAAACTTTTTCCTTTGGCCTGCACCAAAAACATATCCAATATATATATATATGTATATACATGAAGTTTTTTCTTTTCGGGAAGACCAACCACTGAGTAAGTCTTTTAAGGACTTCTGATATATCTATATGAACCTGCAGCTGCTTCCCCGGATATATATGATCTTTACAACCGCTTCTGAGGCCAGATGTGGAATCATTTTCCACCCGTCTCTCACGTGCGATTCAGAAGAGGTTGCAGGAATCTTCAAAAGGCATGTATATCCGTAAGAGGCTCCCAGATGGACGGGTCCATGTGACAGGGGGAAAACGTTTACGATCGAGTGGGGCATATACGGCTGGATTCGGGAAACATGTGGCCAAGTTACTTCTGAAACGAAAACTGCAAGCGTCTTGGCTCATCATTCCGGTTTCTGTGTCGGGTTCACCCCACAACTTGTGATGCTTACTTATCATGAATTTCATAATATTAAAGATATAGTTTGATTTCCCCAATTGTTTTTGCATAGTGACCCCCCCCAAAATATATATATAATAAAGTCCCTGGTTGATATATGGTGGGTACCCCAAAATATTGATAATTGTCATGTTAAATTGTTCTTAATAAACCGATTTGTTTACCTAATCTTAGTATATTACATATATATATATATATTTGTTTATATCAAAAATAAATATATGCATATATATATAATATATATATATATGTGTGTGTGTGTTTGACAACACCTTTGCTTGCCCTATCCAGCTGTCCTTGCCAAAGGTGAATGCGAAGACTGCCAGAAAGTGGTACATGGAGAGCCACCTCATTGCCAAAACACGTGGTGGCTTTGATGCTTGTGCACCAAGGGGCGGGGTACAGGTTGCTGGTGTATAAATATTATAAAAATCCTTAAGATATTTTGGAGCATCGCTCATGTGATTTAGGAAGCCATATATATACTACCAGCAAATACTACATACGGGTCACCCCTCAGTGTGTGATGTGTGCAAACCCTGCAAACAACTATATAAAACATTTCGCATTAACAGATCAATATGATTTGAACCTGGCTGTCCAATACATAGCTAGGGCTAGGGCTTCAGGGATGGTATCTATAACCCCCATGACATTTCATGGGTCTTTTTTAAAGCCCTTTTTCATCCTTAAGCTTTTTGGACCCCAAAAGCGCTAAAAAAGGGCAACTTTAAAATAACCATAAGCACTTTCAACTTATTGGGGATCCCACAATAAAAAATGTTTTGGGGATAGCACTGACTTAACTCAGGGAATCCCAAATGGGCACCTCAATTTGGAGACTAACCCGTGTATACAGTATATTTATCAAAACCTTACCAAAAGTCACCAAACTGCTTTAAAGGGAAATAAGGATCTAATCTTATTTCCCTTCTTTCATTTCCAGAAACATCCATCATGTAGAATAAAAACAAAGCAACACATAAAGTGCAGATGCACCAGAAATAAATATCATGAATTCCAATTCAATATAGATATTTTCTGTTTATCAGAAAATAAGTGAAGCATCTTCTAAGTGTTAAAAACACAAGTAACACAAGAAACTTATAGTACTGGCCTCTACGGTGTGATTGTTCATCAAAAAATCACTAGCAACTGCGATATACACAGCCATTAGTATGCCGGCCTTGGGGATCTCTGGCCAAGGAAATGCCTATGATGTGGACACACGCAGACCTTGAACCGCTGCGTCTTTTTTTGCAAGAAGAGCAACGCCGTGGCAATTTTAAACCACAATCGGGGCTCCCACTCTAGCTACTTAGCTATAGCTAGCCACCTTAAAGGAGGCAAATATGTATATACATATATAAGATATCATATATATATATATAGAGAAAGAGATAGCTTACGTTTTAATGAATATACAAATTCCAATTTAATCACTATCAGTGGGTCAAGTTTTGCCTGGGTGGATCTTAATTCGAATGGTCATGATGGCCACCTAGATCTTGAGGGTTTGTCTGGTAATTCGAGCAGTTTCACACATGCTCTGCTTTGCCTGTGTGGCTTGAACTAGTTGTCACTACGCCGAACTCCTGGGAAATGACGATTGCATGCTTTCAAGTTCTTCAGCAACCCATGGGGTGGCTTCACACAGTTTCGGGCTTTGTGAGAGAAGATACCCCACAAAATCTCATAATCCTAACAGGTTTCAGAATTAACCATAACCATGGGGCGCGTGACAAACCGTGACAAACCGTGACAAACCGTGACAGACCGTGACGATTCATTCGTTTTCCACATAAAAAGCCTACATTGTCGGAAATACCCGTGACAGAGCGTGACAGACCGTGACAGGTAAATTTCCCTCAAAATTGCATTGAAATCGAATCTTGTGTGTGGGAATTCGTATCTCCAGACCATTTTGGATCCCTAGAGCACCACGGCCATACCCAATTTGTGCCTTGCATCGTCTTGGTGGTTGTCATGTCGGCCTCGGAGGATGGCCACTTGGTCAAGGTGGGGCTTGATGAACCACAAAGGTAGTTGGGGATGAGTATATTTCAGCATATTTTATATAGATATCTATGTACGCACTAGTGTTGCACCTAATATATATATATATATACACAATAGATAATATATATTAATGGCTGGCAGCCACACTGCCCAAAGGTGGCCCAGCGTGTGCTGGAAGCCGCTGATCGGCGTCGCAAGCTTGCATCGAAGCTTTGTGGGGATGGTGACAAACGCCCACGCCCGCATGGAACATCATCTACAAAGGTAACTCCTGATGGCAAGAAATCCTGCAGTAGGACTTCTTTGACTTCCGATGAACCCATGATCCCCAGACAGCTTAGTTTCTCTGCTGATGATGACCAAGGATAGGTTTTGGCCAAAATACTGTGATATTGATACTTTTTGTCAAAATGTTGGTTACCTACCATCAACTGCCTAACAGGAGATGCTGTTCCAACTTCGGGCGTTGGTTCGACATTGGGTCCTGCATCAGAGCCAGTGTCTCATCAAATTGAGGAACATCGTGCAGGCTTCACCCGCCATTGGTTTCATATATATATATGAGGTGTGTACACACATATACATTGAATATTTGTATATGCATATTATATATATTATTATTTTTTCACATTACATGATATAGATATTGAGAGAGAAATAGTACCCCAAAGGACGTGTACTTTAAAGTACCTTAAAGTACCATCTTCAGTTTTGAACACAGTCTCACAGCTAAGATAGATATAGATATTGCTGATAAATTCAATGGTATACCTGGAAGGAAGGGTGCCTTAAAGCACCTTAAAGCACCATTCATTTTTGAACACATTCTTTTAGATCGAGATGTAGAGATATATATATATATATATATATATATATTACATATAGAGATAGATATAAATAGATGTAGGTAGATAGATAGATAGATAAATAAATATATAGATAGATAGATAGATAGATAGATAAATAGATAGATAGATAGATAGACAAATATTCTAGTTGTTGCAAGAATACTCTGGCCTATTGTTTTTTTGTTTTGCTACAACGCACCATCAGGTAAAGATTGCAGCTATCCCAGCGAAGATGAGGGCACCAGCAACACCACAGACTGCACGCAACAGCAGCAGCAGTAGCATTCCACATGCAGCACCAGTTGCGCCCGGAACCAAAGATGACCAAATCACTTACAAGCCTGTGACCGCTGATGCTATGAACGCCTTCTTTAATGGGATCCCCAAAAAGGTCAAGTCAGAGCCCTCCTTGGTCAAATCAGAGCCCTCCTTGGTACCTCCTCCGCCAGACCAAGTCCTCCAAACTCCGCCGCTGCCCCAGATTCTCCCATCAGAGATTCAGGCCAGTGCACAAGAGAATCAAGATGATCACGCGAAGCGCCAGGATGAGCTAATGCAGATGCTTGATGAGATGGATGATGTAGAACTTAAAAAATGTGCAGCAGCTTGCAGAGCCCACCCCCTGTTCCAGCAATACTGTTCTGCGCTTGAATGTCCAGGATACCCAAACCCCGTGGAAGTTTTTGGGTCAGAGCTGTCAGTCATGGCAGAAGAATGTTGTGATTTCGGACTTTGGGTTGAGGCACTAGGTGCTAGTGAGGAGCAGCAAGCCCAAGCATTAGGTACCTATGAAACACTTCCACAGCCAACGGCAGACACAGCACCTGCAGCTGAAAGCACACCGGCCGTTGTAACACCAAAGCAGCCAGCTCCCACAGTGGCCCAGCCCGAAGAACCTACCATCCCCATGGATGCATTGACTGGAGTTGTAGCAACTCAGCCAGAGCAACATGAGCAGACCACAACATCCCCCACCGAGAGCAAAGCAACAGCAGTAGTTGTTGTGGGAGACACGCCCCCGCAAGTGTGGCCAGACAACCAGTTGGGGGACCCCACACTCTACCCTGATACGCCCGTCATTGCTCAGTCCTGTGCCAAGACCTTGGCATGCACGCCAACTACTCCAGAGCCATCAGCCTGTGAGTTCAAGCCAATCACCTCAGAGGGTGTGCAGGCATTTTGGTCTGCTTTGAGGAGGAAGAGTACAGACAGCCTCCCCGACACACCTTCCCTGGAAGTGCCTTTGCCACCTGTGCCAGTCCCTCAGGTTCTTGGGGCAAGAAGCAGCGGTAGTGAGGCTAGCGCAACACCGGCTTCCCCTCCCCCAACTGAAGTTGCAACACCAGCACCAACGACGGCACCCATGCCAGAAAATCAATCATCGCCATCGCCCTCCACTGCCCCTGGAGCAACAGCGCAAGCACCCGCCCAAACACCATCCCCAGCACCAACACCGGAACCATCGCAAGCCTCACCCGCTCCCAGCACTACACCCAGAGCATCACCCACTCCCAGTCCTCTAGCAGAGGCAGAAGCTGCAGCAGCACAGGAACACCCCAGCGCCGATGACATCAAGGAGGCACGTGCATCCTACATGCGGTTCTATCGGTCGATCAGATCACCCAAAGCTCCTGATGCTGTTAGCAAGATCCTAGGTGATCCAAACAGTAACTTGATTTGGGGATATTTGATTTGATAATCTAGTGGAACATCTTACAGTAATATTTTGCAGACAAGCATGTGAGTTATATAATTAGGTGTGTATGCAGCGTGGTAAATTATGTGGCATGCATATACGTACTATTTATTTTCATATTTTGTCAAAATATACATCATGATATATTGGTATATATATAATGTGTTTCCTTAATATATTATATCCGATATGTATATTATATTATTTATATTTATATATTATATCGACTATAACTGATCTCAGCCTCCCAAGGAAGTTCGTTGAAGCCAGTGCAGATCCCTCTGGGAGGCTCATGCGGGTGCTGTTCAGTGAATACTTAGAGTGTTCAGAGAATTGGCTGGCATCCCAGCTAGTGCTCAACGAGACATCGTCCCAAAACGATGTCACAGGTGGCAAATTCAGTTGGATGACCAGGGCAGAAACTCATCGGGTTAAGATTCAGTTTTTTGATGGAGCCGAGAATAGTGAACATAACTTTTTTCCGATTATACTTTTCACAGAACCAAGTCTCAATTATTTTGTTAGAGCATGGTGAACTTGGCACACCCTCGCCCAATCTCAGGATTTGATGGTACGATATCACCAGAACGGTGCCATTGTGCAGGAGTTGATCAATGGGAAGGTGGTGTCCGGCCAGTGTAAGGATCATCCTGAATTTCCAGGAAATGCAGAGGCTTAACTTAAGTTGTTTTCCAAAACTATGGGTCAGATATTTTTAAATCCCTGGGTATATAATATATATTAATGGAATATATATATATATATACATATACACATATATACATATATACATATATACATATGTTTCCCCTCAAATACAGAAGAAATCTGCTACACTTCTACATCCCAACGCATCTCAATAAAGTGGAAACAACATATTTGGGATCAGCCGAGGACATGAAACTGTATCGCTGCTGGGTCGAAGACTATGAGGTCAATGAATCCCGTCATAGCAGCAGTGTGTCCCATATCCGTTAGGCTGAGGGGTCGTATGGTTATGAGAGCACCCCACGTCTTGACCAGCAGCAAGGGAATGGGAATGGTCGTGGTGGCAATGGGGCAAATCCAAAACCGAAACCAAAGCCCAAAGCAAAGAAGGAAAAAAGTGAAGACCAACTGTGCAGAGCTGTGGACTGACCAAAATATGTTTTTGTGAATTTTGTTTCCCCTGTTAATTCACCGATGCATAGAGTGGAGTTTGGGCCCAACTTGTTTGATATTGTGATCCACTATGGTTCCTATATCTAAGGCGGTGGTGAAGGTCAACGCCAATCTCTTGGAAATTTCCACCTGGCAATACAAACTACAGGCTGCTGGGGTGTCCCTGACTTAGTCGTTTACATGATGGGTATCCTGCAATCCTGCATTTTTTTTGTGGCCACTAATTTGGATAGAATAACCCCAAACCAAACTCATGTCCCCTCTAAGGGCTGCAGTGGTGGCAACCGCGTTTGTCGACCAGATGAAAGATGAGGCGGAGAACCTTCGCAAAGCGAAAACTGCTTTGGAGTCAGCCCTTGCATCTGGCACTGCGACCGAACAGGCTCGCAAGGCCCTTGATGATGCAAATGAATTGTACAAAGCAAATTCTGTGACGATCAGGAAGCACACACAGCCGGCAAAAACCAAAGCCAAAGCCAAGGCAAAGGCCACGGCTGCTCCGGCCACTACTTCATGAACATGATTGGGGAAGTGGCATTTTTTCTCTGAGAACATAGGTCCTGAAGTAATTTCATTAATTCTAATTGAGAAACATCATAATAATTTGATTGCAGGGGCAACATTGGTCTTTTTTTCTTTCCACTTGCTGGGACCGGACCCGTGCGACTCCTCCTGTTGAAATTGTCAACAGAATTTTGAGAACCTAGAATCGATTCTGCCGCCTTAGAACCTGTACAGTTCCTGCTGCGCCGGGGCGGCACTCAAGCAGCGAGCTGGTTTTTATTTGATCAGTGGTGTTGTAAAACAATTCATTGTTTCCTGATGATGCGCTGTTTGAGTGCAGGATCAAACTCGTTTGATCACAATACATTTGGCAGGTGTACTATGCGGGAATGGTGGAGTGAAGCCAAGCGGAATAAAATACTGGAAACCACTCTTGAAGGCGATTAGTAAACACACATAGCTATGAATATGCACCATTGGGGAAAAGGGTTATTCAGAATCTTCGGAGTGAACTTCAACTTAATCTGGTAAATAAACATAGACCCTGAAAATAGGGGGTTGGAAGATTAGTTTCCTCTAGACTAATGGTTGATTTTACCCTATTTTCAGGGTCCATGTTAATTTACTAGAGGGTATTATATATATATATATAGCTATATATTATGAACCCTACCCTCGCAGGTGAGCATTCTTTCGCTGACCACCTTCTTTGCAGTCTTGGAAGGGGAGCAACTTGGCTATTGGGGGAATAGAATGCCAGGATGAATTTGCTAATGGTGGTGGCCATCTCATTTCAATCATAACATGTTGGTGGTAGCCACAAGGTACCAGGTATCATGGTCATCCTCCCTGTGCTCCCAGGCAACGTCATGTTTGGAGCTGCAGAAGAGCGCAGCAGCCTCTGTGCAAGAGGCCAAGGCAGGCGGTGGCTAAATAATAGAGCTGGTTTGGCATTGGGTTAAAGACAATCCCAATCTGCCCCAACATGGTCTGGGTTAATTTGAAAATCCCTGAAGAGGCGAATGGAGGAAGCATGTCGCGGCTAACAGAAAAACTGGCACGGCTAGGCAATAGCGGCAAGTATCCAAACAACATCGTGACTTGTACAGGGTTTTGCACCTTCCGATTGCCCCGTACTATGTTGAAGTGCCAATATGGTGTCAATCGAACCGCCGTGATATCAAAACCAAACGAATTCCAATCCTGTTGCCACACGAGCTTTACCACTATCTCTTTGAACCTTGCCACGAGATGGAACGGTTGAAATCTATTTCTTTTTGGAGGGGGAAACTGGTCAATGTGTATGCCCCCCTTCGGTCATATATGCTAAGGACAGTGGAAAGCTGAAGCTAGATGGCCAGCAAATAGCAGAGTTTTGGAAAGAAACCACGGAGCGGGGTTGGCTGGATGGAAGCCACCCTGGGAAACCTCACGCCAATCCCATTGGTTTGTACGGGGATGATGCAAAATACACAAAGTCAGGTGAGAAATTCATCCATATTTGCTGGAATTGTCTCCTGCATGAGCCAAATCGATCCTTGAATCCATTATTTATCAAGACCTTGTATGCATTTTGGGTCCCATAAACTTTTGTGGTTGGCCTCAAACATATTCCATAACATGTTTATCCTTCCACATCGATCTTGCATAAGGATTGGACCTTGCAAGATTTCCGATCTTGATCATGCGGTGTGCTTTGGCAATCCCGGACTATACACTGATGAGGATCTACCAGGTCATTGCGTGGAGCTTTCGGGCTTCTAGATTTGCATGAACATGTTTCGTTTTCAAACCCAGCCACAATTAACTTCGTATCCCATATATGTTTCGTTCTTTCAGGAATATATTTTGCTGTGGCTTCATCACCATTGCAAGGCTTTGGCATCGGGGGTTCACCCTTCGACTGACTTTGAGGGACATCCCCTACCTGCATTGCATTCCAAACTTTCTGGCAAACCAATAGCAGGTGCTGAGTTGAAAGACATGTTGTTGACTGGGGATATTCCAGCTTAAATAAATAAATATATATATATATATATTATAATATATATATATATATAACATACAAGCCCCTGGGTAACCGGGCATCTGGGCATCCCACCATTGCGCACATGGCATCCGACTTCCTCAGGAGGCGTTGCATATTGTGTTGAATACCGGGGTGACTGGAAGTGGCAGCGAGAATGTTTTGGACTAAAAAGTCACTTGGGTGCTTCTTCGTTTTGCCATGTATGCACTGCCTCTAGAGCGGGCAACCCGTTGGGGAGGCCTTTTCGCTGACCAAAACATGTTTTCAAATACTTACATATATATATATATATATATACAGAGAAATTTGTTTGGTTAACAAGATTGTGTTGTTATCCCTTTACCTGTGGCCCATGCAGGTGGACACGGTTCGGAAGAACATTTCCAAGGAGGAGTACCAGTAACGCACTTGCAAACTGCTTCAGGCTGGTCTGGTATCTAATGTCCCCAAAGCATAGTGATAGTTGCATTTGATTTGTAAAGAAGAATATCTAGATCCTGTAGAAACCTGGCATTGATGCAGGTATGATCACCCCCTGTTCTCTGCACCGGGGTTTTCGCCATCAATGATTCGGTGGTGCTCTATGCACTGCATGAATCTTGGTATCCTCCAAAACTTCTTGGGGAGTTGTGTCAGCCTCCTCATGGACCATGGAGCCTGGGTGTTCATTTTCATTACAATTTTCTCATTCAACACCTATAGCCTATAGCTATATTTTGCTTCATCTTGAAATCACCCGGGGATTATACCTTTAAATTTCAAGCAGGATACTTTGGCGGTGGTTCTGCAGATGATTGCTTTCGGACTATGTCATCAAGGTTTCGACTTTGGGCAAGGGTGAACCAATACCAGTACCTGGGATTAATTAATAGTACTGCCCAACGTTTTCTTTTTGCTTGGTGCATACGATCATATATTCCCTTGGGCACCATGTAGGATGTGTGAACCGCTTTTGGGTGTGTTATGTTTTCCAAATTAAATACTGAGGCACTCCCAAGGCTTCATGCATTCTGGTCTTCTGAACACGACGGACGGATACCCCACTTTATGTGTCAAGGCATATAACGGGCGAATTTTCTTGATCTTCATTGACCGAGCCCTTCACAGCCTTTCCGAGACAACACAAAACGGAGAGATATGCAATGCATGCGTGTCTGCAAGGACGTTGTGTGCTTGGTTCGATCTAGTGGAAAGATCCCCACGCTTCCTTGATCGACCAACCCGGATTGAGCTACATAGATTGGGAATGAAGTTCGTTATGACTTTGGACCGCCTAGCCAGGTTGGCCCTTCTCAACAACATAAGCCGTTGGAGATTACAACCTAAGGTGCACCCTTTCGTGCATTTAGCCGAGGATCACCTGTGGCATGGCGTCAACTGCCGTACATTTCACCGTTACATAGATGAAGATCATGTAGGTCTTTGCAAAAGACTGTGCCAAAAAGTGCACAGAGGAGACCTCATGGAACTTAGGGTGATTTGTCGGTGGCTCCTTCGCTTAGCATCTTGGGACCCCATGGGATAAGATTTGGATATTGTTGCATCATGTTAGCATTAATGTCAATATCTATGATAATTATTTGGGTGGCTGTCCAACATGTTCAACCAGACATCTTGTCCCACGGGCTTGCAACCAAGCTTCAGCTTCAAGTGTGGGACTTGATCACGAGGTGGAGCCATGAAAATGGCACCGGGATGGGCTGGATTGGGCTTGGGGTAGTATCCCAAATTCCACCCAAAGATTGTCGGAAAATCCCCTTCTACAAATGTAGCTGTTTTTTGTGGTCGGATCGATATATATATCAGTCGGTCAGCCTGAGAAGCAACATACCCAAATGACAACAAATAGATCCAACGTTGGATCCTCAGGGATATATATATATATATGTCATGTTTAGTTCAATTCCTTGAACAAATATAGCATGGAGTTCCGGTTTAGGGTTTCTTTAGTGTATATCAGAAATAAAAACACCTCCACCCACTTGCGGATGTGACTGTTTGAGTTGGTGGCTATCCCGCAGCGTCCACAGCTAGATAGCACAAAATATCAAAATGGGCGCGAGGAAGAACTGTGTTTCAATCCCCCACCAAAGCCAAACATGATGCATAAATACCCTTGACCCACAACCCTATCCCCAATTTACACCACTTGCTGGATAGGTTGTGACTATATATAATATACCTATATAATATAACTATATAATATAACTATATAATATAACTATATAATGAAACTATATAATATAACTATATAATATAACTATATAAAATAACTATATAATTTATAACTATATAATATAACTATAAAATTTAACTATATATAACATAATCCCCAGTTTATCCCATATTATTGACTATATAAATTAATATATATATATTCTATCCCCGAAAATCCCTGGAGCTGCTTGTTAATTTCAATCAGAGAACAATCTGTCGCGCTTTGGGCGGCCAATCTTTCAGTAGATACCAACCAATAAAACACAAAATTGTCATGACATGTCATGGCAATGGAAACTCCATCATTTGGTCGTTGATTTTCCCAATTAAAACATCAATTTATGTTGGGGTATTTTTGCATGGCTCATCAGTAGATTTCTGCAAGGTTGACCCAATCGCCACCATTCAGGCCTTTTTGGACCTCGGCGGTCATGGAGACTCCCCAGGCTCCAATAGCGGTTCAACCGGTAAAACTCACCAGCAGAAAGGTGGGGCACCGCTAAGAACAAGGGGATGAAACACTCCCAAAACAAGACTTGAGCCATGAAAGTTTGTTTATATCATATACTTTCATGAAAACTACATTACATGAAATATACTATACTTATATCATATTGTATCCCTATGCCATTACATGAAATGCTGGCTGGTAAAAACCGGTAAGCCTCCGTCAACTACAGTATGGGTCAGTTCAGAATCCCCAAGCTATCAGTATGACACCTGATATTGACCCATCAAGATTTAATGGCTCAATCGGATGACCCGTTTTTCCCCTGTGGGAAAGTTACACTCATGCATTGGATGGAAATTGTTTATTCGTAAATATAGTAATTAACAAGCTAAGCAATCTACCACACTTTGGAACTGGATGGCCCCCTGCTAGACATGGCAATGGAAACTCACCCATTTCTAAACGATGTCATTTTCCCATTGGAAGCCACGAAACGATGCCTGGAGCCGACTCAGCCACGGCATAGCGTTTATCCAGTCAATCCCCCAGAAGACAATGGAGCCATGGTTTTTAAACCCTGCCTATTGACGTCCCTTTAGACTGGTTGAGGATTTCCCAGTTCATGGATTATGCCGATATGATGGGCTAATATTTTGGGGTTTCCATAGTCATGGGGGTAGCCCATTTAAATCATTTAAGCTGGATGGTTCATTTGCATGGAAAATGAAATTCAAATCCCATAGGATCCATGTATGGTATATATGCTAACATTGGGTGTATATTGATGGTAAATGTTACCATATATAGCATACATGGATCCTATGGGAATGGATGATGGTACCGGGTACCCCCATGACTTAGGAAACCTCCATGACTCAACTCCTTAAACGAAGCATCAACCGACAGGGCTATCTCGCAGCCAAGGCACACCCACTGACTCACCTTGGCATGTCGGTCTTCCTTGGTTGCTTCCACTGCCTGAGGCAAGAAACACGACCTTGGGTATTCAATCAGATGTCACAATGATCCATTATATACGCCTATGAATATGTATGAATATAATATGTACATATATATTATATATATATATATTAAACCAATGACCAACAAACATTTCACTGGGGGGACCACCCTGTGTGGTTTGTTGCTTAAATCGCCTTTCGAGCCCATTAATATCCATAGCCAGACAACATCTCCTAATTAGATCACATCCATGTCGTCTCCATGTTTGAGAGTTAAAAATTATCCCTAGGGTTTCTTGATAAATGGTTTCACCCAATGTCTTTAAACCCTATGTGAAAAAAAACGAAACAAGTTGAACCGCACAGTTCGAAACTCCAAACTAATCTCAAACATGAACATGTTTTTAACCTGTTTTTAAACATGTTAAAACCCTAAGTTCTTGGTAAACCTCCCCCAATTTTGGGCGTGAAATCAGCAACGAGGCACTGTGAGGCCGTGCAGGTCCCGCATGTGATGCTTCCAGCTCTGAGCGTCCCTGGCCATTTCGCGGCATCCTTCCATGGGTTTTTAGGGGTGAAAAAACATCGAAATATGGCGCTTTCATGGGAAATTGTTGGGAAACTCCTGGGAAAATGGTGAGAACATGGTGATTTCATGGGATTTCATGGGATTTCATCGGATTTCATGGCGATTTCATGGTGATTGGGATCCAATGGGTGATTTAAGGATGTAGAATGGGGACTATAATGGAGATACTATGATATCTACTGGAGAGGTTGAATGGAATCTCAATATACAAATATTTATACCATAGGGATATAACGATAGGGATACAATGCTGGGATCGTCAAACTAAATGAACATGTTCCCGCATTTTTGCAACATTTTGGGTGTGCGGGTCATCATATGGAATGTCGGTATTGACTCATACCCCACTCTACCAAGATGAGGGTAATATTTAGCACATGTCGATGTCTACCCCATGGATTCATATGGGGGGTGCCATTTGCAAGTGGCATGGACACCGCTTATGACACCTCCTACAAAACCCGATAAGGTCCCCATTATATATCATTATGAAACCCATTAGATCCCATTGAATCATCATATTTCATGGTTAAACCCCACAAAAAAAAACATTTCGCCTCCTCAAATCCCATGAAAAATCACAGTTGTTCAAATCACCATGTTATGACTCAAACGTTCCGTCTGGAACTCCATTTCTTGGTCATCCCGGTCCGACTTCGTACCTGAAGCGCTGACCACATTTGCTACAACCTCACCGGACGGGATCTGGAAAGGTGGAAGAAATGATGATGGCTGACTTACTGACCTGGTCAAGGGCCCTTTTCGGCCATGGTGAGCCACAAATCCCAACTATTTTCGGTTGATACCTGATGAAAACAGGATGACAAATTGATCTTCTGTGCTGCTGGTTGATGCAACAGGTTTATAATCAAAACATAAAGTTAATACTATTGATGGCAAGTGAACGTCCCATGTTGCCGGCTTAAGGCCATTTTTTCCAAATTTCGCTTAGTCATGATAGTTCAGTTTGAAAATTGTCATATGAACCAATGGTTTGATTTCACCTTTGAACGACCACTTGCAGTGGGGTCATTTTCAATTGGACAATGTTCGCTTGAACCAAACTGGTGCCACAACATGCGGAAGATCACAACCGTTTTCCGTGACTGAACATATCAACCTCATGGTGATCATTAGCTACTACTATAACTAATGTTGTATGTTAGTCATATTTAGTCATCAATTATTGTTACTAATTATCATGAGCTACTGTAAATGTTATTGCTATGAATTGCTATATGTTATTGTTAGTTTCAGTATATATACCTCACAATTTGGACCCCAGAAACATGGATTCATCGTGGAGTTTCCCATTTTTAAAAATGGAACTGGGCAAATTTGAACACGAAAAAACTGCAGTTGGAACTCCATCCCAGTGATTCTCACCAAAAAAAA
>Ga0126342_10011742_pt1 | contig 15633 bp, 15 predicted proteins | sample Cyp1metagenome_FD_92528 | JGI IMG/M metagenome (GOLD analysis project Ga0126342, IMG submission 92528) | Coral microbial communities from Lord Howe Island, Old Settlement Bay, Australia - Cyphastrea 1 metagenome | ecosystem: Host-associated > Invertebrates > Cnidaria > Coral ...
AACAACAGCAACAACAGCAACAACAGCAACAACAGCAACAACAGCAACAACAGCAACAACAGCAACAACAGCAACAACAGCAACAACAGCAACAACAGCACCAGCACCACCACCAACACCACCAACAACAACAACACCAGCAACAACAACAACAACAACAACAAACACATCCAACTTTATGATCAGAGTGTTGCCCGTCGGACCTCAGCCACAAAGAACCTCCGAAGATATAGCAGGTAGAATGCCAGAAGGAATTGCAGAACATTTATGACATAAAAAACGAATGCCGCATAGCATGTCAGAAAATATGCAAAAACATGTCACTTGGTGGGGATCACTCGAAGAAGATAATTTGGTCCGAAGGCTTTCAAAAATTGACTTAAAACAGCCAAAATGACGCTTTGTGGGGCCCTGCGCGCATCATCGCCATCATCAACAACGGTAACGACATCAAACATTCGATCTTGCATTTTTGTTGTTTCATTTTTTTTGCGCTTTGGCTGTGGTGACGCATTTTGCACCGATACGTTCTACAAACAGACGACGTTACGCACAGAAACCTTTACACAGAGCAGTTTTTACGCGCAAATGTTTTTACACAGAAAGGTTTTTGCACAAAAAAACTTTTGTACACTGACGCCTTTACACACAGAGGTTTTTAGGCAAAAACGGAGGTATTTACACACACATGCTTTGTGCAAACATGTTTTTGCGCGCATAAATAAAGGCACATAGGCGTTTTTACACACAGAACCTTCTGCACAGAGAAACCTTTGCACAGAAAAAAAAATACGCATGTTTTTTTCTACACAAAAAACATTTGACACAGAGAAACTTGTACATACAGACTGCACAGAGAAATTTTTACACACCGATTTTTTTTGCACGCAAAAACTTTTACCCAACACAGTTTTTACACAGCAGAAACGTTTTCGCACAGAAACCTTTACGCACCAAAAACAAATATGCACAACAATTTTTACAGACAGATGGTTTTTACACAGAAAATTCTCCGCACAGAAGTCTTACGCACAGAAGGTTTTACGCACAACATTTTTTACATACAGACGCTTTTACACACAATTATTTTTTACACAGGCACAAATTGCACACAAAAACTTGTGCACACAACACGCGTTTACACACAGCCAATTTTTGCACAGAGAGGTTTTGCTTCCCCTTCTTGATCACCTACCTTTCGTGTTCCCCCTCTCAAGTTCGCCTTACAGAATCTTTGCCGAAAATAGGAGGAGCGGCAAAAGCACATCGAGCAGAACAAACTATTGCAACAAGCCGTTGATTCGCTGGGAAACCCAGTGTCGAAACTGGCGAAACCCAGGCTGGATAATAGGAAAATCAATTACCTGGCAGTTGAACGTTACGCTGTAGATATGCAGTTACATATACCACATTGTACCCGTATATATAGTTATATAATATAATATAGGACATCAATAGATCTACATACATTTTGCAGAATGTAGTAATTGCAGCCATGTTTGTTTCCCAGCAGAATAACATCAGTCATTAGCCTTTTTTCCGCGTCCAAGTTGGATACTTTTCAGCAGAACTAAGGACTTTGGAGCGTCTCCTTGTGTGGGTGCAGGCTTTGTGGTGATTTCTCTGTGGAGTTGACACACGTGCAGGATGCTGGATGGGATGCAACTGAAATGAATAGTGGACTGACTACTTTTCCATCATTTTTTTGGGGCCATATCTATTTCTCGATATCAAGCTGGGAACAGACACCACTAACTCGTTGATTTCAACCATTTGGCTGTGGGCTCAGGGGCTGTGCGTTTGTTGCTTTGGATCCGGCAGGGTCTGACTCGCTTGTGTTTCCAATTCCAGTGATGCTTGGGTATATTTGATTATACTTGCACTTTGCATCATGTTGTATAGACTATGTGTATTTGTACACATATTAATATGTATATTATGTAAATATAAGTAAGTACGAGTACATAGAATATGCCGAAATTCAATCCCGAGACCTCCTCGGAAAATCAGGGTACACCTTTTTTTTTCAATTCTGGAAGATGCCCCAAAACCTAAATTTATTTCAATTCTATAGTCTATGTTCGGGTACTTCCCCATATATATATATATATACATACATACATACATACATATATTGCCTTGCTTTGCCCACACACACATTCACATACATGTATACACATGATAAGGTACAACAAGGATATGATGGGACACAATAAGTTCAACAAGTTCAACAAGTTCAATAAGTTCAATGTATGATGTGTACACATCTAATCCAGAATCACATATTTAGATCCACGAATCGCCTGTTTGGAGGCCGCCTTTGACTCCCTGAGGGACTTTGGCCCGCAGTCCGTGCAGCAGGTAGGGGATGTTTAACTGGGACAGCAGTTTTCGGCTCATCCCAGTTGTTACGACGCTAGGACCCAGTCCGACTTGTGGTGTCACTGTAGCATACTTGTAGATGTATGTAATGCAATGTAAAATCATGTAATGTAATGTAATGTATTGTAATGCAATGTAATGCAATATAACGCAATGCATAACGGAATACACTGTAATGTTATCTGTTGCAGTGTATTGTAATGATGCAATGTAATGGAATGCAACGTATGCATCTATTCCGTGTATTCCTACATCAGATAAAACATATTGATGTGTATATGTATATATATATACTTACTTGTGTGTATATACACACTTCATAATATATCCAATTTTTTAACAAGGTCGAAGCTCCCCGAAAACACTGGATGCTCTCCCCGAAAAGGATTGGTTTTTCCTGTCACGAGCCCAATAGGATACGAATGGTACTGTATCCGTGTTGATCTTTCTTGATCCTATTTTTTAAAGGAAAATGATCCATGAACCCCAACTAGGGTTAGCTGAAGATCCCCCACACTTGAACTCTTAATAATCAAGATTTGCCAAAGTTGTGCTCAAATTGGCACTCCAGTCCGAAACTGCATCCATGGATGAACATTTTCAGCAGCAATTTTCAGCTACCAATCCTTAGGATGAGAACGGTAGAGGTAAATTCTTGGCTTTCCGGCATAGTTGGCCTGAAAGGGAGACAATGAAACGACAATTTTACTTGTGAACGTCATGTGAAAAATCAGATTTTCAATCAGATTTTGGCCCGTCAGGATTCTACGGCTCTGGCCACCATCCGCGATATGCTGGCATGGCACCAGTCTCAGGGAAATTGGAACTTCCAGGATTCCAGGGGAGGCCCAGTGGCCCGAAGCTTTACACCCTTGAAACGTCGTAAGATATTTCCATCGGAGCTGATAAATCCGATTTCAAGGCTGTGACCGCCGCACTCCGGACTGGATGGGATTTATAGGTTGATGCTGGAGTAGCCTATTTATGTACATACAATAACATATATATATATATATATGATTTTAAATATACAAAGTCTATTAAGTCTATCATATACTGTATGTTACTTTCTAGTATACTATATTCATATATACATACATATATCATATACAGATACATATACAGATACATTAATATCCATATACAGATACACACATACGTACATGTATGTGTACAAATTATATATATTCATACATATGCAGATCCCACATTCAAAGGATGGCTGCCAATTTGCAGGGGCCAACCCATCCAGGCTGGCTGAACGCACCTGCAAGGCTGGGTGGATGGGGATATTGTATGGGGCTGTGATGGTATAGATATCACCAAACCTGTGATATTTGGCCATGTCCAAAAATGGGGCATCAAAAACTAGAACTTGGACGGGGAAAAAAACATCCGGGGATTTCCATGGGTTTCTGAGTTACTGAGGTATTCATTTGGATAACAATAGCTGCTGATTTTGCAACCGATTCTCAGCGGAATATGATGGGTATCATGGATTGTTGCACTGGAGTTGGTTGGGACATCTACTGTTTGACTCTTTGACAGGGAGTATCATAACCAGGTCGGATGACATGTACCGGTCACAGCAGCAACCGCAATCTACTTGAGACTGTGGCCAGTTTAGGAGATTAGATGCAAAATAGGTGGCTCAACTATGGGAATCACTCTCAACCAGTGATGCTAACCCAGGTCTTTTTTGCAACCACTCCAGCCTTTCCAGTTTTGAATTTCGATGAATTTCGAATGTGACCCATGAGAAAAGCATGGATTGGCTTCATCAGGAGTGGAAGTCCCAGCTGCTACCTTTCGATCCCAACTTTCTTCACCCCTCTGAAGGCTGATACCCAACCCAGCCGGATCCTATTGGGAACGACTCAACAGGCCTGGATCGAGGCATCTGCCAATCTTCCTCAGGTGGAGCAGGGGTGATGGGAACATGACATCGGTTGACCCCCGTAGAAGTCATGAGAAAACGCCATGGAAGTGCGATTTTCCCTTGGGAAAACCAAGCCAATGAGGGATGATGTCCTTCCAAGGGATCATTAGCGTTAGCATAGCTATCGAAAATGGTCCGTTTGTAGATTACTTATCTATAACAAATGGTTGTTTTCCATAGGTATCTTAGATTACTAGAGGGTAGATCCCACACCATCTACCATGCGTAATTTGTGGTACGAAGTACTCAACTACGCGAATTCCAGAGAGTTTCGGCCCTTCACCTTTGTCACTTCCTCTGTCCTGGGTCTTTACCCTTCCACACATATTAGGCTTTGTCCAAAAAACTACAGTATCCATAAAATAAGTTCTGTAAGACCACTGGTCAATCAATCATGCTGAATCATTTTCCCTCTTTGAAAAGCATATCAAACATTAGCTTCGATCCCACAACTTTTCATCTTTCTTTTGCCTAAAAAGAACAACATTTTCCACAGTTTACAGGTACTCTACAGCCATGAAGAGCGTGTGCGACAAGCCCTAGAGTTGGCTGAGAAGGACTCCAGTCTCACTGGAAATTCCAGGAACGAGGTGCAACAGCGCTGCAATTTTTTCAGTAATTTTCAGGAAAAACCTGGAAAATTCAGAGAAAATCCAGGCGGAGATTTTTGAGAGTTGATCTCCATGATCCTCATGAAAACATATGAAAACCATGCTGTTTTGGAAAAAAATGAGGGGTATAGCCACAAATTATATAGAGGGTTGATCTTTTCCCTCCTGTTTGCTCTTTCAAGTCGATGACCCATCATAGTCAATCATGGTCAATCTCCCCATTTTCTGTGTTCAAGTATGAATGTATTGATTGTTGTTTTGGGGCGAAATGCCTCGCTTTCAGAGAGAGCCAATAAAAAGTAAACCAACGGTTTGGATGGGATGATGATGTTTTGGTGATGAGTTGCGTCACTTCAAATTTGAATCACATGATTCTGTATATTGTAGGGGATTCAATCACAACTTGAACAAAACTTACCAGAAATATCCAGATTTCTGGTGATATTTTTGGGTCTTTCACAAGCTGCGATTAAAAAAAAACTCCTTTGGGGATGAACATCCAGCCGTGACAGGCTGATCAGCTCCAATTTTTGCGGGAAATCATGGACCCGCTTATTGTACAGTGGGAAGCCCATGGCTTGCCATTTTACTGGGTTTACTATGGTTTACTGGTATTCGTGTATTCTTTTTTTTTGTCCAGATACTGAGTCGCAGAATTGGGCCTGTCCAAGAACGGCCCAGAAACCAGGCAACATGGCTAATATTTACAGCCCAAAGCTAGAAATGTTGGAACCCAGTATATTCATATTCGAGATGTATCCAAGTATGTGAATTGTACGTTACACAATCATGTAAAAGCAGCCTCAGATTCGGCACCCTTCGAGACGGAAAAGGATAGTGATCCAACCCAGGTACATTTATGAATCGCATCATTTTTACCAAGGCAGGTTGATCCCTGAAGGGTTAAATATTCTATTTTGTCCAGTTTGTGTTGGTAACTGAACATTTTTTGGTGGGTTATGCTAACAGCTACCAGCATTTTACCATTTGTTTTTTAACAACCAGAATCAGTTTTTGCTGGTACATCACCATAAACCAGCCATTTTTTTATGGCTTCAATCTACATTTTACCTATGGAAACTCTGCATCCAGTTCGCAGGTGGAAGAGCTTCGCAAGGCGCTTCAGGAACAGACGGAGCGAGTCGAGGCACGGGGTTCAACATAGATGGGGGATCCCCCAAATGGATGGTTTTTTTGGGGGAAAATTCTACTAACATGGATGTTTTGGGGGTACCCCTATTTTAGGAAACCTCCAGATGTGAAAAACAATGAACATCAGCCATTTGTAGACTATTTTCCTGGGGAAACCATGGTATTCGAGTCGCTGCACGACGAGTACCGCCCGCACCCTGATTATATATGTGTGCAGGTCAGGGACGACTTTTTGAAGTTGAGGAGTATGGTAGTTGGGGATGAGGGGTGAAGAACATGGGCCGTCCTTGGCCTCAAGTTGGGCCGAACACGAGCCGACTTGGGCCCAACTTGGGGATAACTTGCGCCGAACTCGGGCCACTTGGCTTCAACTTGGGCCAAACTTCAGGCCAACTGGGGTCCAACAATGCCCAAAATGGTGCAACTTGGGCAAGTTTGGCCGAAGTTGGGCCCCGCCGAAGTTCGCCCCAAGACAGGTGGGGAACACGGCCTAGCACGAACAAAATCGTTAGCGGTAAAAACGCGCTCTGCCAAATTGGCTTGGGTTGGGCCCAGCTTGAGACCAAGTTTTAGCCAATTGGTTGCGCCAAATCGATCCAGATGCGCCCCAAGTTGAAGACATGACGGAACTTAGCCGTTTGGTGGCCGCTTTGCACCAAGGTGGGCCCAAACGTAGACACAACAGAAGGAACATTGCTCAACGTGCAGCTTCATCGATGCGGAAAATACCAGTGAAAAACGCGCTTCTTGACGATTTCATATTTGGCCAGGAATGCCACCTTCTTGGACCCATGTGAAGCTCAACTTGAGCCGAAATTGTTCGCAAGCAGGTCCAACTTGGGGGCAAGTTAAGTTGCGCCATGTTGGGCCCAAGTTGGGGCGAAGTTGGAGGTAAGTGGGTCCAAGTTGGGCCCAAGTTGGGCCTTGTTGGCTTAAGTTGACCCTAAGTTGACCCCATGCTGCGGATATGTAGGAAAGCGGTGAATTTGGACGATGTTGTGCCGATGTGAAAAATGCGCAAATTACAGCAGTGAGAACAATCTTTTTGGCGACAGGTCAATCCTGAAAATGCCTCCTCAGTGAAACTTGGTTCATTCGATTACATCAGCCGCTAAGCCCTAAGCTATGACGCTTCTGCACTTTCGGTGCGGGCGGATTTGATAAGAATATCCATATAATTCCAATCGTACCGCCCAAGGCAGTGGCCGAAGTTCCGAAAATAGGAAACCTATAGGAGAGGTTGGTTGTGAATCACGGGTGACAAAGCGAATCCACTGATGGACCGACAGGTGGTTGGAGTTGTGTTTTTTGGAGTGGTTGCAATGTTTGCAGTGGTCACCTCACCACAACTGCTGGATGTAGTGTGGTTTAGCGCAGTTGTAGTTGTAGTTGTTGTATTGTAGTGTAGCGTAGCGGAGTTGTAGTTGTAATGTTGCGTGATTAGTAGTGTAGTTGCAGTTGTAGTTGTGGTGTGGTGTAATTAGTGTAGTGTATTGTAGTGTGCTGTAGTGTTGTGTACTGTAGCGTGGTGTCGTGTAGTGCAATTTAGTGGTAGTTGCAAGTGTAGTTGCAGTTGTAGTAGTTGTAGTTGTAGTTGTAGCGTAATGTAATGTAACTAGTGTAGTCCGTTCAGTGTAGTGTTGCGTAATGTAGTGTCGTTGTTTGTAGTTGTAGCGTACTGCAGTGTAATTTGTGCAGTGTAGTGTAGTGTGGTGTAGTTGTAATTCTAGTTGTAGCTGTGTTCATTTGCATTTGTAGTTGTAGTAGTAGTGTAATTAGTGTAGTTGTAGTTGCAGTTGTAGTTGTAGTTGTCTATCTATCTGACAAGTATCTGTCTATCTGCAAGCTGCAAGCTTGAAAACGCAGCAAGCCTGCGAGACTTCCTCAGATTTTGAACTTGACAACATCAAAAACGCAGCAATTCTGCGAGACTTCTTCAATTTTTGAACTTGACAACGTTAAAAACGAAGCTATCCTGCGAGACTTCCTCAAATTTGCAAGTTGACAACATCAAAAAACGAAGCAATTCTGCAAGACTTCCTTCAAACATGGAAAGTTGAGAACAAAGCTGACGGCCTCGTACCAATGCGCGTTGCGATTTTTCTATTCCATCTGTTCAAAGTCGTTGCGCTTGCCACGAAAAAGTGATGCCAGGTCATACAAAGTGCTGCACCTATCACGCAAAATCATCTCAGCGACATCTCAACTTCCAAAAGTGCTCCGAACCTGGTGTGTTTTGCACATTTTGACTTGGACATGTGCTTCGCGCCTCAGCGGCGTGCACTTTTTGGACATCGCAACTTCCAAAAGTGCTTCGAACCTGGTGCGTCTTGTACATTTTGACTTGGAAATGTGCTTCGCGCCACAACGATGTGCACTTTTTGGACATCGCAACTTCCAAAAGTGCTCCGAACCTGGTGTGTTTTGTGCATTTTGACTTCGAAATGTGCGTTGCGCCAGAACGGCGTGCAACTTTTCATCTCTCATCTGGCCAGATGGCTCCGCACCCGCTGCTTTAGCAAGCCTACTTTTCGACCCTCCGGAGCCACAAATCATTGGAAAAACACAGGCGAATTTGCTACCTTTTCGCGCACCTGCGTCCTCTGTCTTCTGCCTCTTTCTCTTCTCTGATCTTCTTTCTTCTTCTCTTCTCCTCTCTGACTCTTCCCACCTCTGCTTTTCCATCTGTCCATATTGTCGGAAGTTTGACTTCTAAACTTCCTTCGGCAATAGTCTAGTTGAAAAAACACTTTACTCCGAAAAACGGTAATATGGTACACCCAATTTCAAAAGCCATCCCAATATCACCATGAATGGGTGGTACTAACCATCCCTAACTGCCCCATATATTGTCAACTAATAGTTCACGGTTGTGGTTGTGGTTGGCGGGATTCCCCAGGCCAAAGAATCATAACTGTCCAGCTTAACTTTTGGGTATATGTAGATGAGAGAGAGAGAAATATAATGTATATAAATTATATATATATTATATTATGTTATATATATATAAATACATACATCTCCCTCTCTCTCTCTCTCTCTCTTTCTCGGGAAAATTATCATTGGGGATGTGTTTGGATAGATTCTAACAAACTGACTGTTTCAGGTTGGTGAACTCATTGAGCGACATTGACATTGGGATTGAAACAACGCATTTGTTTTCGGTTGGACGAACACAAAAAAAGGGGGCTGAATTTGCAACATAACTTGGAATGTAGAATGCTGGAAATTGAATGAGTAGAATCGATTAGAACTCAAAATTCGCCAGAAATCCATCAATTACTTTGCAAACTATCCATGTTTGAGTCTTTCCTGCTCATGCTGAGCTTCCATTGTAATTGCCCCCCCGCAATTGCTCCCCAAAGTTGCGGATTGCAACCCATCACACTGTGGATGGTTGAGCTCCAGATGCCTTGACCTAAGAGTCCAAAGAGTGCTACATCACCCCATAGTCCAATGTAGCGAAACCAAATGTGGTTGGATTATGTTGGATTGACTGTTTGGTTCCATTTTATTGACCTTTTGGAGATTAAAAAAATGTGAAGGGCTCTGACCACCTAAAATTTGGAGATATCCTCAGTATTCTTTTGCATTGTTTTGTCCAATTGTAGCCCATTGAGGTGCCAAGGGAAAGCTGGTCACAAACCCACTGGAAGGCACACACACACACACACCTTGTGGAATCCAACAAAACCCGTTTATTTGGTGACCAGCCTTCCCACATTTGTTGCTTGTATAGATCATAATGTTGGAGCCAATCACGATTTTTCTTGGTCAAATCCTCACGTTTGTTGGTTGAATCACCATTTTGGTGGTTAAAAATCACCATGTGTGCTGCTTAAACCCTCGTTTTTGATGCTTAAATCACATTTTGTGTTGGTTGAATCCACCAGGAGCTTGAGAGGCAAGTTCAGGCGGAGACTGCTGGGAGTTGACAAGCAAAATTTCATTTTGCGAACAAATGCAAACACATTTATAATCCCATCCTCCTAATATTGAACGCCCTGTCCTATGGCGGTTCCAAATATATGTAAATCATTGTAAAACCTCCGCTAAGCCACGGTTTCTGGGTGGTGTCTAATATGAGCGGGGTCGGATTGTAGACGTGGGCAGCTTGAATGGGTTGATCAACCAACGATCATGGGAACATTGCCCACCAGGGTTTGAACAAATACGAATCGGGATGTTACTGTAGCGTGCAAACATGAGGATGGGGATATTAAACCACTGAACAAGTAGGGTTTCGCCAGCAAATAATTGACATGATTGAACCCCAAACACAGGGATATAGCCGCAATAGCATAAGTTGTGAGCTTTCCTGGAAGGAACACAAAATTGGCTCCTTCAATGTAGTCTTAATGTAGTTTTCTTTTGTGTGAAATGGATGGTATAGTACCCTATAAAAGGATAGATTTTCATAAATTCCTACGCACTAAAGCAGTTTTCCTGAATGCGTAGCAAGGGTTCCCGTTTCACTCTGGGGGTCTGGGGGTTGAGGGTGTGTTCGCTCGACGTTGCGCAACGGTTCGCAACCGTTCGCAACCGTCCGCAACCGCCCGCAACCGTCCGCGTGAGGGCCGTATGGCCGTGCCTATGGTAAGTTCTGCAAAAGGGATCACTTTTGGAGGTTTCACATGTGTCGCGTTGCTTCGTTTCGCGTCGTAGGCGTGGCACTTCGTGACATTCAGACGTGTTTCGTAACGTGTCGAAAATCGTTTCGTGTGGCATGCGCAATACTTTTGCGACGTTTTCAGAAGATGCGTTGCAGTTTTCGTGGCAGGCGCAGCAGTTCATCGTCATTTTGCGTGGCAGGCGCAGCACTTTAGACGTGTCGTGTTGCGTGTTTTTTGTGAATCGCAATGTCAGGGCTGCAAGTGATGACAATGTGCAAATTCCGTGGCAGGCGTGGCATTTTGTGAGATGTGCTGAAAATTGACGGAAGCCTCGCACGAAACATTGATTTTTGAGGTAGCAAATTTTGAGGTTCACAAGAAAATTCATAGGAAAACGTCGGTCCTGAAGCTACAAAGTGTGAACATTGGAGGAAGTCTCGCACGAAATGTTCGTTTTGATGCTCGTTTTGATGCTCCAACATGTCTCGTCTCGAGTCTCTGGTTTTCCTTTGGCCTCGCCGTGTCTATGGGGGAAGCTGCAAAACCTCTCCTTTTCGAAGGTTTCCAAGCAGGTTGTCATGTCGTTTTGCGTGGCAAGCATGGCACTTTGTGACATTCCAGCAACCTGTGTGGTTTCGTGTCGAAAGTCGTTTTGTGTGGCAGGAGAAATATATACTTTTGCGCCGTTTTCAGAAGATGAGTTGCAGTTTTCGTGGTTCGAGCGCTCCACACTTTACACTTGACACTTCACACTCCACACTCTACATTCCACGCTCTACGCACGACACTCCCCACTCCCCACTTTACACTTTACACTCGACACTTCACACCCCACATGCCACACTTTACACTCCACACTCTACACTTTGCACTCTCCACTCTACACTTTACACTCCACACTTTACACTTTACACCCCACACTCTACACTCCACACTTTACACTCCACACTCTACACACGACACTGCCCACTTTACACTTTAAACTCTACACTTTACACTCTACACTTCACCCTCTACACTCTACTCTCCACACTTTACACTTTACACTCCACACTCCAGACTCTACACACGACACTCTTCACTTTGCACTAAACCTCCACACTTTACAGTCTACACTCCACATGCCACACTGTAAACTCCACACTCTACACTCCACAAATTACACTCCTCACTCCACACTCCACACTTTACACTTTACACTTTAAACTCCTCAATCCACACTCTGCATTTTACACTCCACACTTTACACTCCACACTCCACACTTTACACTCCACACCCCAGACTCTACACTCCACACTCCACACTTCACACTCCACACTCTACACTCCACACTCCACACTTTACACTTTACACTCTACATTCCACACTCCACACTTCACACTCCACACTCTGCACGCTACACTTTACATTCACACTCAACACTTTACACTTTACACTCCACACTTCATGCTCCACACTCTACACTCTACACTGTATACACTCCGCACTCTACACTTTACACTCCACACTTTACACTCTACACTTTACACTCTACACTTTGCACTCTACACTTTACACTCCACACTCCACACTTTATACTCCACACTTTTACACTCCACACTTTACAGTTTACACTCGACACTCTACACACAACACTCCACACTCCACACTCCACACTCTACACTCCACACTCCGCACTTTACACTCCACACTTTACACTGCACGCTTTACACTTGACACTCCACACTCTACACTCCACAGTCTACACACGACACTCCCCCCTTTACACTTTACACTCCACAATTTACACTTCACACTCCACACTCCACACTTTACACTTAACATTCCACAGTTTACACTCTACACTCCACATTCCACACTTTACACTTTACATTCGCACTCCACACTCCAAAATCCACACGTCACACTCCACACTTTACACTTTACACTCCACACTTTACACTTTAGACTCCACACTTTACACTCTACACTCCACACTCCACACTTCACACTTTACACTTCACACTCCACACTCTACACTTTAAAGTCCACACTCCACACTTTACACTTTACACTCCACACTTTACACTGTACACTCCACACTCCATATTTTTCACTGTACACTTTACACTCCACACTTTATACTTTACACTCCTCATTTCACACTCTACATTTCACACTCGACACTTTGCACTCCACACTCCACACTTTACACTCCACACCCTAGACTCTACACTCCACACTCCACACTCCACACTATTTTTACACTGCACACTCCACACTTTTAACTCCACACTTTACACTCCACACTCCTTACTTTACACTCCACACTCTACACTCCGCACTCCACACTTTACACTTTACACTCCACACTCTACACTTTACCCCCCACACTCCACACTCTACACTTTACACTCTACACTTTACACACGACACTTCACCCTCTACACTCTACACTCCACACTTTACACTTTACACTTCACACTCCTCACTCCACACTTTACACTCCACACTCCACACTTTACACTCCACACTCTACACTTTACACTCTACACTTTACTTCTACACTCTGCACTCCACACTTTACACTTTACACTTCGCACTCCGCACTCCACACTCTACACTTCATACTCCACACTCCGCACTCCACACTTTACACTTTACATTCCACACTTTACACTGTACACTGCACACTGCACACTTTACACTTTACACTCCTCATTCCACACTCTACATTTCACACTCCACACTTTGCACTCCACACTCCACACTTTACACTCCACACCCCAGACTCTACAGTCCACACTCCACACTCCACACTCTATTTTTACACTGCACACTCCACACTCCACACTTTAAACTCCACACTTTACACTCCACACTCCTTACTTTACACTCCACACTCTACACTCCGCACTCCACACTTTACACTTTACACTCCAACACTCTACACTTTACCCCCCACACTCCACACTCTACACTTTACACTCTACACTTTACACACTACACTTCACCCTCTACACTCTACACTCCACACTCCACACTTTACACTTTACACTTCACACTCCTCACTCCACACTTTACACTCCACACTCCACACTCTACACTCCACACTCTACACTTTACACTCCACACTCTACACTTTACACTCTACACTTTACACTCTGCACTCCACACTTTTACACTTTACACTTCGCACTCCACACTCCACACTCTGCACTCTACCCTTTACACTCTACACTCCACACTCCACACTGTGCACTCCACCCTCTTCCGCATTCCTCAGTCTACAGTGCACGGGTACGGTAACAGAGGAAAAATATAGACTATATTCAAATAACTTGTTTCACAGAAGTGTTCGACGTGACTGCATTCGGGTTCGTGGGCTGGCTCTTGTTTTTTTGTTGTTTCTTGATTTTCTGTTAGTAATTAACTATAATAGGTGCTTTCAATTCCCCAAAAGTTGCTGGACCTACCAGCCATGCGCCAGAGACATAGTCATGTGGATATATGGATAGGAATTGGATTTCGGTGATTTGCCGGTGCTTTGGCTTCATTGACCCCAAGAATTGGATTAAAAGAATGTCAAGAACCGTTCTCTCCAAATTCCTGACCCCCCAAGCCATGGGATTCCCACATTTTGTGTATGTTTTCGTTTTTCGCCCTGAGAATAGACATAAAAGCACACAAGTAAGTTTTTCCCCAACAGCGTATGCTAATGGGATCTTGAGCCCAAAATAGCTCCGGTGTGCACTGGTGCAGACGCCAGGTCAGGTTCAGAGAGGTTCCAGAGAAGGTTCCGAAGGTTCCGCAGGAGAAGGTTCCGGCAGGCTTTGGTGCCGCCGCTGGGTCAGGTTCAACAGGGTTCCGGAAAAGGCTCCGAAGGTTCCGGAGAAGGTTCTGGGAGGCTTTGGTGCAGAGCCAGGTCAGGTTCAACAGGGTTCTGGAGAAGGTTCCGGGAGGCTTTGGTGCAGGTGCCGGGTCAGGTTCGGAGAAGTTTGTTTTTCTGCTTTTTCCCCAACAGCGTACGCTACTGGGGTCTTCAGCCCAGATATGCTCCGGTGTGCACCGGTGCAGGCGCCAGGTCAGGTTCAACGGAGTTCCGGAAGGTTCCGGAGCATAGCCGGGCCATGTTCACCGGGGTTCCGGAAGGTTCCGGAGCACACCGGTGCAGGTGCCGGTTTTCAAAGTGGGTTAAGGTTCCGGAGGTGGCGGTGCAGTGGCCAGGTCCAGGTTAAATCAGGTTCCAGAAGGTTCTGGAGGGCTCAGGAGGTTCCGGCGCGGTTCGGAGGTGAAGGTTCCGAAGGGTAGCTTCGGTAGTGTGTCGGCGGAGTTTTTCAAGTGAGTTTCGAGCAAATTTCGGACCAAAAAACTGTGACAATTATTTGTTGCGGCTATTGGGGATACCACTGAGGCTTATTTTTTTTGCCATGTAAATATGTATCGACATCACTCCATGCTCCTTTTACATGTATATGTATATGTAAATATAATGTGTGTGTATATATATATATATATAACTATATATATATATACACACATAATATATGCACATAACACAACCTATGTTTTATATATATATATACATACCAAATATACCATATATATCTTATATATATACACCATATATATGCACCATAATATATATACACCATATATTTGTACATTTACCATATACATTTACCATATATATATATACACCGTATATATATACAAACCAAAAATACCGTATATACAATATATACCATATATACTATTTGTACCATATATACCAGTTATACAATATATACCATATATCCTATATATACCATATATATACCATGTATATATACCATATATATATATACCATATATATATACCATATATATATATATACCATATATATATATACCATATATATATACCATATATATAAATATATACCATATATATATATATACCATATACATACACCG
>Ga0126342_10011743_pt1 | contig 15633 bp, 17 predicted proteins | sample Cyp1metagenome_FD_92528 | JGI IMG/M metagenome (GOLD analysis project Ga0126342, IMG submission 92528) | Coral microbial communities from Lord Howe Island, Old Settlement Bay, Australia - Cyphastrea 1 metagenome | ecosystem: Host-associated > Invertebrates > Cnidaria > Coral ...
AAGTGAAAGATCGCTCAAGGGGCCCGCTGAAACATCAAAAGGTCAGCGGGTGGTTGATGAATGTGCAACGCAATGGTCAAAAGCACAAAATGACATGCAAAGCTCTTCGGAATGAAATTCACAGATTTATGATGATTTATGATTGAAATTGATTAAATATGATGTAATCATCACATATAATCAAAATTTGGTGCGGTGAGATCGGTGAGTAATGATTGTTCCGAGGCAAATATGATGGACATTGGCTGTTTGCTCCCAAGCTGAACATGGCACAAGCACGTCCACCCTACAGTATCCAGCTCCGATCTGCCATGTGCACCTTATCGAACTGCAAGTCACGGAGGATAGCTTCGTACCAAGGACCACCTTCGCGCTTGGCCACCTAAGCAACGCTTCGCAAAGTATGAAATTTATTGAAATTTCATGACCTGTGAGTCACTATAGGGATCTATGTGGCGGGATTCATATGCGATTGTATACTGTAGTAATACATAGTATAATACTGTAGCAATACTACTGTAGAAATACTGTAGAAATACTGTAGTAATGCTGTACCTATAATCATATATATATACTATATCGCCATATCGCCTCATTTTCGCCTTGTCAGGTTACCTCTCCTGGAAAATGCAGCGAAGGTGCCTCTACCAAAGCAAGGCTCCGTGGCGCCACCATGGGAAACCGGAGCCGGACAGCAGTCAACAAATCCAAAGGGAACATGTTGAATCATTTTGAAGATTTTTTGAAGCATGATTGAGCTCGGATGATGATGATGTTAGCGCCAAGCAAATTCATCACATTGATGACCGAAATTCAAATCCATACAAATCTATTTTGTGGCATGATTCATTCCGGGGCACTGCTTGCAATCACAACAAACATTTTTCATGGGCAGCTCTTCTGGCTACACCGTAGTAGGAAATTGGCGACTAAACTTGACGGGGTGGGTTGCTTCCAAAACATTACACTCATGGCATATATTGTCATGCTCCAAAGTTGTCCGAAATTGTGCAACTTGTTGATCTTGCTTCAGCAAACTCTTCATGGATCTGTCTGCTGCTCATTGTTCTGTCATTTGACTTTTTACAAGCAGCTGATGAACCATCCGAAGAAAAACACATTCTATAGTCTGAACCTGCCGAAGACCCAGCAAAGTGTCCAGGTGACGGTGACAGATTGAATATATTGAATTTTTATGAATTTATGGTCTCCTTTTCCCTTTGCTGCATACAGCCGAAACTGTTGGCTCAACGTGCCTCCGTCTTGGAACTCCTCAGCGGTGACTGCGCTGGAACAGTCCATCTTCCATTTAATTTCACCATATTTCACCTAGCTTCATCTAGCTTCAAAACGCCCGTGCCAAGGATTCAAATAAACGTGTCTGCAGGAGATTCTTGATTCTTCGATTTTGCTTCCTTTGGCCCGATCGTGGCTGCAGCCATCATCAAAGAAGCCCTGTATCGTCAAGCTTCTGATCTTCTTTCCCATCTTGATTTTTAGCGCTGCGAGCCTGGCTTTGTCAAGGGCCATGCCACAGAAATCTACAGAACTTCTTGCTGGCGGCATTCCCAACGAATATCCACAGGGATGATGTCCTGAAATCGACAACCATCGAATTAAAATTATGTCATAGTACGACGACGTATGACATATTATGATTCAACGTTTCTCCACCATCCCACCTGCACCATCCTCCATAGACAGACATTCCCCAATGCGAAGCCAGCGGCCTCTGCAAGCTCACTTCGGAGTTGCTCCAAGAGTCGGGCGTGCTCCTGGACCGGGAAACAGCAGTTTCAAAACCGCTGAAAGCACTGAATCTAGCGGACTATGGGGATTTCAATGAAGGTGTCGCCAACAAACTTAGCTCAAATTCATGCTTCGCTTGTTGCTTTGTCATTTGAAAGGATGTCCCATGAAGATTCGCACAGCCATGCTTTGACCTCAACGAAGCTTTGCTTTGCTGCCCTGACCTGCCGACCGGGTTCCCAGCTGTTCTTCTGGTGCAAACCTTGTAGCCTACTGGAACTTTTTACTCTGATCTGATGTGATTTTGTCTGCTGATCGTGGCAAAAAACATGCAAAAACCATATCCACCTGGCAGCCTCTGAGCAAGGCAGAAATGGATCACGGCATGATCACGGCATAAAGACTGGCTCAGACCAGCCACAACAGTCCACAACTCGTTCGTCGTCCATATTTGTCTATCACCCCTCATTCATTATTTGCCTTGCATGCATTGATTGTGCTGACATGTGCAGGGTACCAAGGAGCGTTTTGTATCGAGCCGGGCCTTGGCAACTTCCTTTTCGAAGCCAGCCTTCTCTGACTCGGCATTGACCTGGATGGGCAAGGAGAGGCATGGTTTGAAGCCAGGACACCCTTCAGTAGTCTGTCACCTGCAAAGTCAACTCAAGATACATGACCTCCTACATAACATGTGCACCAAATTCAGCAAGGCGCAACACCCCACAATATGCCAAGGTGATCCAAGATGCCTCTTCCAAATGAGGAGGAGGCTATATGTTTGGAAACAATCATTGGCCAACCCTAAGACCATGATTGTATGATGTCTGAAGTGAAAGTTGCCAATCTAGTATAGAAACGTTGCATTGACTTTTGCTGCAAGAGTCCTTTCCCCACCCTCATAGTGAAACAGTGCTCACATGTAAGCAGCATGCAAAACCAGTCCGAGATCCCTGCCAAAGCATCCGAAACTTCGGACCGCCTCGCAGAATTGGATCTATTGCACCGGCCGCGGAATTATGGTGTACTATGGTGTACTCTAAAGTGGTGAGCGGATTAACCTCCAATTTCTGATGGTTAATATCAACCCATTTCTGGTGATATTGGGGGTGGTTTACTCTTGGGTTTACCACATTGCTTGGCTTGAACTCAGCTGGACGCAGAAACACTGGGCATCTTGGCCAACTTTTCCCGGTGACAAATGCGGCTGTGCACATCTCCCCCGAATTGCTGCGCAATTGCTGCTATGCCCCGCAGTTTGTTCATTGCCGAGATTCCGGCGATGACCAAGGGCTTGTTTTTCTGCGCATACCCAGCTGGTTGGGTTTGCAGCGATTAACTGTTGATGTCAGCATGTGTCAGCTACTTCCATAATCACCATCAGCTGATTAGCTTCCTGCAAATGCTGCTGTTACGAGAGTATTGCAGTACTTCGAATATCTTAAGAAATCATATCAATCATACTGAATCATACTTGTAGTTCTCCTAATCATCCTAATCTCTCTGACTTTGATGGCTTCTGCTGGTCTAAAAAATGTGATGCCTGTCTTTGACCTGTTACCCCGAGGGAGTTTAAGCCTCTGAATCCAGATTTGGATTTTCCAATCTCAGCGCCGCCTTTCACTGGCGCTACAGGAAATATTCCACAGGAGGGCGGCCGATCGCCGCTTCACCCCTGCGGGGTGCAGGATCAAACTGCACGAAGTGAGAGCCTAGCTTCTCATCCACTTCCTTGGGATGTCGGAGGCTGGGGTCCCAAAAAAAAACAGAAGGCACATGAGACAAAGAAGAACTGCCTTAAAGATTACTATCATATATATATATATATACTCACTATATACTTACATACTTACTACAAAATTCAATTGTAACATGGGGGCCAATCGTATCAACAATTGAAAATAGCAGTTTGGCAAATTTTGGGATGGGTATGTGAAACCCTTCGACCAGGATGGTTTGAAGTCACCCTCTGCACATAGCACAGATGGTAAAATTGTCGACTTTCTGCTGGCATTTTGATTGTGTCAAGCTGTGATGTTTGCAACAAACGAAACTGACTCTAATCCGCAGTGTGGCTTTTCACATAGCAACACACCTTCAAAATCCTGCGACAGAATAAACAAACATGTCAAGCATCCATGATTGCACCCTGGTTCCCTGATCTATAGCAATAGTTCGGCGCAGAGAAAATGGTCACGACTTGCCTGGAGGGCACGAACAGCATTGGCGGCTTAGTGACCACTCAGGCCAGTCAGGTGGCTTGCATCAGGTTCAATATGGTTCAACATGGTTCAATGATGTTCAATGATGTTCAATGATGTTCAATGACATTCAGAAATCGCTTCCAAAGAATCGCTTCCAAAACACTGTTCATGGGCCCAATTGAAGCCCTCCATGACTAGTTGATGCGCACGTGCGATGAGGTTCAACCCGTTGGATTGGTTGAACTTCCTTGGCCAAGGATTGGTTGGTGGTCGAGCCACCCGTAGGATGGAAAACAAGCAGTGTTTGAAACCATTTGAAACCATTTGAAACCACTATCCCGCTGAGCAATGACTATTATGACTATTGCTTCAATCAGAATTTCTGTGCATGCGGATTATTGCCAAATGTCGCATGAGTTTATTGTTCTGCAAGTTGGATGGCTTCTCCAACTTGGCACTTTCTCTACCTCCACTTTTGACCATTGAGCAACTCTTGACGAGTAGCTTATCACTAAAGAAGTGCTGACTCACCAGTTTGGCCGCACAACTTTCAAAGGCGGGCCCAAAAACACCGCATTTGCCAAGAATCTCTGAGACATCCTGTCCAAAGGTGTATCCAGCGCCACGTGGTGAGACGCCCCACCCCAATCGATCATCAGGATCGCTCCAAAGTAGATCGCACATGGCACCTTCGTGGGGCACCTGCTGCGCTCTGCTAGTCAGAAAAGACAACACAGGGAAAGAACACCCCAAAAGCTCAAGGCAAACTTGTCCTGTATACTGAAGGCCATGCAGGATGGTACTCATTGTCGGCTTGCAAAAGAAAAGACATCAACCACGCAATTCCAAGACATAGTGGGTACCTTAGGTACCTTTTTGATTCTTTTTGCAACGGTCGCGGGTCCATGTATTTCGAATTTCATCTATATGACAAAATCAAACATCTTCTCGAACCCAATGCCTCTTGAACTCGATCTAGTTTCCTCACGTCATCCAGCTTTTCCTCAGCGCGAAAACAATACAGCTAATTTAACCCGGTGATCTGTGGTGATCGAAAAAAGCTTCATGTCATCTGCTTTAAGAGTATTGTTTCATATCTTTTCCGTTCTTTTCCTCATGTAGCTACACCAGAATGGTGGTTTGGGGTTCTCTCATGTTTCACTGCATTTCACAGCAATCCTTTGTCAAATTGATTTATATAATTAATCGGCAAAGATTTGGGGAATTACATGGAATTACTAAGTCAAACTCTTGGTGGCATCGTTTTTCTTACTGTAAGGTCACACCTGATCACCGGTGCTGGAGCTCCGTGGAACATGTCTGACTGGTTGCTGCCCAAGGTTCAATATTGGGCGACAAGCCACCATGCTGCGAGAAAATCTTGTTCTCAACAAGGGCTGTGAGGGGCAAATAGTCGAAGAGGTCTGTAAACATCTTCCACACACTTTGGCTTCCGTATTTGCGCGTGCACTCATCGAAGAATCCTGATGCTGCAACAACAAGCCGCTCCCAGGGTCCCAAAAGCCCGTTGATTTTTGTTCTGTTGAACATGTCGACAATGAGTGAACATGTATGAAATATTATGAAATGCATTGAACACCAATACTAGGCAGTGGGACTTCCGGAAGTTCTGCTGCGGATGTCGTGGCATGTCATGGCATCTCTGAGCCTAGAACTCAAAATACTCAAACCAACAAAAACAGAAATTGGTACAGTACGAAGCTTGTTCGCACCTTGCGTGTCTCAACATGTCTCGACCAGAAAAGGTGGCTCTGGCATGCTATGGCAGTTCCAAGCTTCCATAGATCTGAGTGATCTGCCGGCTTTCATGGTTGCCTCGCAAAATGGTAATCCTTTCGCGGTACCGAACCTTGAAGCTCAGCAAGAGTGACACGCACTCCACGGAGAAGTAGCCCCGATCCACGTAGTCACCTGGCATCGCTATTTATGGATCTAAAGTGCAAGGCAGAATCGAACACACACTGCTTCCTGATGCTTCCTGAACCCTGCACAAGCTTTTGAACATGTTGAGCCCAAGCTTGGACAAAAGGGAAATCACACCTATGTACTGTCATATCTGTCATACTTCAAGGACAATCCTGCACGTCCAAATCGAACCCTCCGGCCTAGGAAAAGGTAGTTGGTGTCTGGGAGAAAGCCACCAATCCGAAACAGCTCCATCAAATCATGAAACTGCCTAGGTTCGCCATCACCCAAAACGGTACGGCTGCGACCAAACATGGCCTCAACCACCAGCTGACATGGCGGCACTCAAATCCCAGCAGCTGAAGATCAGGGTGAAGAAGGAAATGGAATTTCCAATTCAGGTTGCTGCACTTACATTTACCAGTGTTTGCAGTAAACACATCTATTCAAACAATCCGTACCCCAAACTAAACTGTTTTGGTAAGGAGTTTCAGCTCCCGGACCCTTGGCTGCAATTCAAGCTGCCCATGAATATCCCCGGAGATAGTCACAGGACACCGGACCGGTTGGACATTGCTCTCTGCATGGAGAATTTCCTTTGCCAAATCACATAGCTGCTTTACCTCGTTCTCGCCTTGGCAACCCAAAAATATCTCAGGCTATCTCTGCGATTTCATGAAAGATGGCAAAACGCACTCATTATACTTCTGCAGTCCTTAGTTAGCTTAATTTACTGTGCCCTGCATGTTCTGACCAAGTCGGGCATACTTTTATTTTGCTGCTGCGATTGTCTCTTCAAAGGAAGCACCATGAACCACCACGAAGCACCACTGCAACATTGATGCGAATTTAGCATCACCAACCGCACCTGGTCACTCCAAAAAGCCAAGCCACTGAGGTGTTTGCACTCCATGAGCTGAGCAATACATCTGTCAATATCCTGACAGAACGTGTGGCTTCTCCAAGTCATTAATCATTAGGCTTTTCGCTATGTCAGCGCAGGTCACAAGTTAGAGTATCCAATCAACCTCAATGCCCTTCAAGTGATATTATATATGAACATACGCACACATATATTATATAGTATATATATACAGTATATATCAATATCCGAATAAACCGAGGGATGCTGCAGGAACAATCTATCTCAGTCTATCTCAGTGTTTGTCTTCAGTCATCAGTTTGAAGGAGCAAAACGCGGAATACAGAAATACAAGAAGTCCTGAATTTCTCAAGCACACATGGTCCAAACAATGTCCAATATTCTAGAGTATTTAGTTGTTCAGCATGAACATATATATTGACATCACTGGAGTTTGCTGTCTAAGGGAGCAAACTCGGCAAAGTGCCCTTTCAATCTGTAGATCAACCAAAACACCAACATCACCACGTCAACTCCTCCTTTGACCAGGACATTCTGAGTCGACAAAAAAATGCATCAAGAATGCGAAAGCGGGGACGTCCCAAACTGCAATTTTGAAATAATGTTTTACAATGTTTTAAAATGAGTAAGAAATGGATAGAAATGGTAAGTGAATGTAAGTGACACATACGACTATTGTAAAAGTCTTGTGAAGCACTCCCTCCGAACTCAGTCAGGCGGCAAGGTGTCGTGGGCTCCCAGGACACGTTCGATCCATGGCGACATGTACCGCGAGTTGCGGCCGCAGAAGTCGAGTCGAGCTGATGAAATGCAACTAGAGCCAGAAAGCACTGGACAGCGAATCCATCAGAGTCTGTGAGATCAATTGGCAAGTGAAATCAGGTGAAATCAGGTGAAATCAGGTGAAATCAGGTGAAAGGATGGCGCGTGAATGAGACACTTTCCATCTTCCAACACTTGATCGTGTAAAGTTGATCACATATTGAAGTTGCCGTGAGGGTGTTTTCAGAAACATGCAGAATTTGTTATTTGAGAGAACGCGGCAAACAAGGAACATGTCATTGCTCCCGTCAGGTCTGCCAGCCCCAATGTCAGCTGGCGCCTTTGCTCCAAATCCCGCAGCTGCGCAAAGAGCTCCGCAGAGTTCCTCGCACAAAGAATCGATAAACGAAGGCCAAAGTGCACAGTATTTGTTGCATCTTGTCGGCCCTCAGCTTTGTTGAAGCTACTGGGAATCCTGGGAATGCCTGCAATATCCTGCAACATATGGCGCCAAAATCTTGGGGTGGCTGCCTTTGGCTCTCATCGTTGGAAGCCTGGACTGTGACGCGTGCATTCAAGTGATCTCAAGTGTCCCTCTGCCACGTGGATAGAAACCAAATGAAACAGGACTGTTTTTAATTACACATGCAGCACTTCTGATTCTTTGATCTTTGTCATTTCTATATTCTATACAATAGAACTCGTATTGTCCTAATCAAGTGAAGCAACAAACCAGGACCCCCGTGCAAGCGATGCAATGGATGCCTGGATGGATGCCAAGGCTTTTCGTAGATCTTCTTCTTCTTCAGCGTCGTGCAACTGCTTAAGCCTCGGGGGCTCACGCTCACGCGTACCCCGTGAATATTCCCAAGTCATCCCGAGCCAAGGAAAGGCCATGATTTTGCTATGCCTGAATCGGATATAACAAGCAAGACTTCTTGAGCAAAATGTGCTATCCAGAAAAAATATGAAAACAATAGCCAAAGGATTCTCTCTTGGTCGGGGTTGATGCCAATGCGTGTCTGGTGATCCTGCAGCGACAATCAAACCCAAATTGATAAACAATGGTAAACTCATGTAAACTGATGCAAATTCTAATTTGGACACTAACCCCTAGCGCACTCAGTTGTTCTGGCACCTTTTTGCTGCTGCTGCTCGGAAAATGAAACCATTTGTATATGCTTGTGGACGCTTCAGTGTGACCACTGACGAGCTTTTTCGGCATTTTCTGACTGCACCTTGCTTTCCAAGATTTTCCAAGCGCATGACCTTTTACATCATATCATCATTGTACTGACCGGATCTGACCGGCATTTCTGGTATCTTTTATTATCTTTTTGTCCTTTTCTGGGAGGTTGCCAGCCGCACTGCCATATCTGCCATATCTGCCATGCAATTTCTGCAATCTGCTTGTCTTTCTCCTCGTGGCGGACTCGATATTCCTCGATCTCCTGGATCTGGATGGATCTGGCTGATGCGAATCGGCTTCCCTTGGCAGATTTGGCAGGGATCTCATGAGATTCTGGAATATTTATGATATTTATGGACTATTTCATCATATTTCATCTATTTCACTTCGAAACAGGATCTGAGCTGTATCCCAGGAGGCAATCCGGCAGGATGTGCGGAGCAGCTGCTGTAACTTGATGATTTTTGATGGAGAGATCTGGAGAGTAAATATGTTTGTGAAGATAGAGAGCCAGCAATGGGCCAGCAACCAAGTTTCCAGAGCTGGAAGCGGGTGCAATCTCGGAGAACTGCTGGTCGATTGGAGGCGATCACGCAGAGCCTAATGTTTTTGGAAACAAAAACAAGTCGCGGACACTGCCATCGTTTGGCTTCCTTGGATCTACCTTAAACACTGCTAGGCTAGAATTAGCAAAAACGGGTGGGAAGACCAAAAAGAAAACATGATGTGATCATCTTGACGCACGCGCGTGTGTAGGGAACCAGGGACAAGATGGGACAAGAACATGCAGGAACCCTTTGCTTTTGCTTTGAGACTTGTGCAAGTACCCCTCCTCCGCTCACTGCAGTGTCCCTGTCTGGAAAATGGTTGTCATATTTTTATGATCTGCGCACTGCACACTAGCTTCAAAAAAAAAACTTGAGTCATCTAGATTCGTGTTCATCACCCCGATGATGGATATGGAATGGCAAATTTGGCCACACAATCTTAAAACACAGTGACTTCACGAAGCTTACACTAATGGGCATATGTTTTTTTGGCCCATTCATTAGTTGTACCTCTCAGTTGATGCTGTTGCAAGAAATCTGAACAGTTGCAATGTGAGAGGCTGGTTCATGAACTCACTGGCAATACTTCAGATACCTTGGTGACATTTGGTGACAATTTGAGCCACATGATGTGACATGGTGTCACAATATGTCACAATTTGGTGTCACAATTTGCATCAACTTGCACAACCAACAGGTAGGTCACAAATCAGCCACCTGTGATGAGTCCATTGTCGGTGCCAAAGCCCACAACAAGCAGGGCAAAGCCGAGGAACACTTGCAAAAGCTCCTCTGGCTGAAGGCTCAGCTCAGGGAGCAACTCAGAGGTTCTGCGAAACACAAAAAAATGATAAAATCTCATAGGGTGAGGTCGACACAGTTTTGAGATGAACTTGCACCAGCATGGAGTCGAAAAATGTTGAAAAGGTGGCACCATCCATTGTTTGTAAACTTCGTCCTTCGTGACCTCTGGGGGCGCATAGTCATCCCCCAGGACCTATGGGGATCTGTTCGAAACAGTGGCAGTTTCTTGGCCAAGTTGGCCGCACAGCACTCACAAAAATACACCAAGTAATCTAAGTGAATATATAGTGAATTCATGTGAATTCACTAGGTGCAAACTTTGTGAATCTGCCTGGCGCAAACTTTCGTCTCCCCAGTCACTGGCACAAGGTAGATGGCCTGGCGCAGCGACAGCTCCCCGTACTCTACATGTTTCTGAGTTCTTTTCAAGGAAAACAGTAAACATTTCGGCAATGATTAACAATACATCAAACAAATTCAATCAATATCAATCAATACAACATTCTCTCCGTCTATACCTGCATGCTGCGTATTCATATACGCCACATTCTTCCCAACTCTTCCGGGTTCCCAGCACTTCTCATGTGCCCGTGCCTTGCAGTAATGGGTCAAGCGGGGCCATTGGATTTTGGGCATCAGCCCTTACCTGCACAAATCCCAGGATGAATCAAGCCCCATCATTCACGGATTCACGGACACTGCACTCACCCAAGGACATTATGACACCGGGATGATGCCATTCGTTTCAAGTTGTGGCAGTCATGGCAAACTCCAAGGGAATCAATCACCTTGTGCCAGCAGCATGTGCAACCCCTGCCATCAGCCATGCTTCGCCAGCCAAGCCAAGCAACTTTCTTCCAAAAGTCTTCCAGGGTCACGGGCTCCAAACCCATCAGCCTTGCCATCTCTGCATAACCTGGGTCCATAGCTAGCTGTGTTCAATTGTGTTCATATGATTCATGTGTTGTGATGGGTTGGGGGGAAAACGACCTTGTAATCCGGGACAATCCAGGACGACAAAATGCAAGTCTTTAGTGCTCCTCTCTCATTCCCTGCAAGAGACTGGGACTCCGAGGGTTGAAGATATGGAAGATGTGCAGTCTATCGTTGTGGACTTGGTCAAGATCTTGTCGAAGACAAGCCTCAATCATTGCCTGCAGGACTTGCCGGAGCTTATTAATCAGGCTGAACACTATGCGCGGTTGTCACGAGTCATGAAACTTGAACATGTGTTTTATGATGTTTTATGTGTTTTGGATTGTCTTGGCCCTTTGGCCACTGCAATGGATTTGACATCAATTCCATTCAATTCCGCTCCTTGGCAGCGTAGTCCACCGGAGTCACATCACATGCAAGTCCCGTCTCAGGAGCACAGCCAAGACGAGAGCAGCTGGTGACAAAGCGAGTAGGAAAGAAGTTGGGATGGCAGCGACCTGGACAGGGAATGATATGAATGATGCTACACCCGTCGTTTGCATTGTTTCCGCCGATTGAATTCATGTGCTGAGACTTTCTTTCCCTCACCTCATGCAAAGCAATTTGAAGCAGTCTGCCCTGGATCAAGAGCAAGAATGACACGCTTTATCAAGTGTATTTGAAAGCAAAAAGTCTGTCCCAATGCTCTCTCATGAAAAACATGAGATATATGTATCTCATGCTCTCTCCCTGCAGCCTGTGGTGGAGTTCCCCCAAAGCATGCCAGGGCGGAAAACCGCACCCTGCAAACCATTGCGGAATGCTCTGTGCACGAAGCGCTCCGCTGCCAACTTGCTCAGAACATATCCATTGGACATCGCCTGTCCCGAAGAGTCCATGGCGGCAGCTCAGAACAAGGTATGAAAATAGAATCAATCAATCACCATTTCACCATGGATCAACATCTCATCAGCATCTGATCAACATGAGATCAACTTACAATCACCAGGGGGTCAACAGCACTGATCAACCTTAAATCAGGACCTGCAGCCTGGACGTGGCCTGAGGTGGCTGTAGCTCTTCACCCTGTCCCGCCACGGAGATGGTCGAGACGAAGAACAACGGCACACCTGACGGACGGGGCGGACATCTGGGGACATGGCTGCCAACATGTGCCAAACAATCATCAAGATATGGCATTAGATATGGGAGTGATATTGGATGAATCAAGATATGCCTGATATATATATATATATATTATATATTGATATTATATATATATTATATTGATATTATATATATATATTATATTGATATATGGCATTAGAATCATTAGATATTGGATGATTTGGATGAACATATGATGAAAATCAGTCTCTGAGTCTCTGTTGAAATAGTCACAGCCGGATGATCCGGACGCCCGCCTCTCTCTGCACAAAGTTGAGCCACTTGCCAGGTGCCCACCACATTGCCTGGGCCCCTGAACATCCCTGAACTAACCACGGGTTACCGTATTACCACGGGTTCTAGCAAATGTTCAGTTCATTTTTCAATTGGGGGACGGGCTTATAGACAGGTCAGAATCGGTCATATGTCAGAAATGCCAAGCTGCTCTTCCGGAGCTCTGCATAGCTCAGGGCCCAATTCACTTCTGCTGCAGAGTGCCACACTGCATCCTCATTGCTGGCAGGCGGCAAGTAAGTTGACCACAGGTGCCCAAGCTAGCCAAAATAACCAATGTGCATGTTTGCTCGAAGGTAAGGACAAAATCAGTTAATTACTTTGAGTGATTCCACTTCAATCCTTTTGGGTATTACTTGGGAAATGTGAAAAGCGGACATAAGCACGAACAAAGTAGTGAATAAGGAAAACAAGGATACTGAGGAAAAAGGATGGAATTTCGAGCACGGTTTCAGTGGAGTGAGTTCATTACTGTAGATTGTTGATCGTCGTTCTTTGGTAGTGTTTTACATTTCTAGACATGACAGTGAGCATGTTGCAAAGTCGTGGGCGCAGCAACCATGCACTATCACTCCTGCCCAAGGAAGCGAGAGGTTCGGTTGAAAAAATTCAAGCATCTTTCAAAACGACAACACGGCACGCCAAGAGATGTAAGGCACACTGCATCTGGCTCCTTCAGGCAAGAAAGTAGGAGGGAGGAAGAGTAAAGAGGTGAGATGCAACAGGAAGTCTTAGGACCCTGATCCGAGAGAGGAAACATGCATAAAAATGCATCAAACTGCACAAACTTAGCGACGTAGCACTCCAAAATTTCCCACTGTTCCTCCAGCCATGGCTATCTGGTCAATCCAGTGCTGGGCTGTGGTCAGAGACGGTCAGAATGACATATGGAGCCCTGATTCAAAGATATTCAAAGCCATGATGCAAAGACCAGGCTCGACAAATCTGCACCGAGATTGACCTGCGACACGTCTCCCACAACCTGCCTTGGATTGAGAAAGGCTTTCAGAGGTGAAGGTTTGTCAAAGTGTTCCAATATGTTTGATATCATTTTGAAGGCGTTCAGAAACGCCTTCTGTGATGCGAAGCAGTTTGTGAATCTTGAAGTCTCTGCATATACAGCTCCCATATCATGGACGGCCTATGATGATCTATCATGGTCATTTATGATCTATCATGATCATTAATGATCTATAATTATTTAATGAATATTAATGATCTATGTGTCGTTTATGTCCTTCACCCACTTCTAGGGCACACGATTTTCAACATCTTTCAACACCAGGTTGCTCCACATTGGATGGCAGACTGGGCGAAGGCTTTCGCACCAAGGCCTTGGCACACCCGTTGAGCGGATCCACTGTGATCTGGGACTTTGGGGATGTCAGACAGCATAATATCACATGTATATCACAGGTATATCACATATCACATGTATATCACATGTATATCACATATGTTGACATGTATATTGTATATTGTATGTATAGGAAATATGTGCAGGGCTACATTGCGTCAATCATATGGGCATGGCTGGTATGATAATTCACCAGCCCCAGCCAACACGAGAGGTGCAACCATGGGTTGATCCAGCTGAAAAACAGTTTTTACTCAGTCAAGGCACTACCACTTCCTTGCCCCTGGCCAGCAGCTCATCAATCAGTTCCCGTCCCAGCAATCCGTCCCAGCAATCCAGTGCCGCCAGTGACAAAGAAACCTGGGCCGGTCATGCCATTTCACCCAATAGAACCCACCCATTCATTCCATTCAAACTCCATCATATTCCCAAAATTCATTCTACAATGCACTGTGTCTCATTGTGTCTCTGTTTTTGCTGGCCATGATTCTTCCTCTCCATTTGCATATTCTGTTCTCTGTCATTGACGTTAGATGACGCGTGTGCAATCTTGTGCGTGCTCAGTCAACGCACGATACGAATCTTGAATGCAATGGACCTGGATGAACCATGATGAACCTGGGCTGAAGCAGCTTTTGGGACCCAAAGATTCCCAGAGCAAGGTCTGTGAACCGAGGTCCCGCTTTCAGACAGGTTACGCTGAAACTTCGCTTTTTGGGCACCTTTCGGATGAGTGCCTTTGCCCTCCATGTTCACCGGCATGGCAGCCAAATCCGCCTTGGCATCACTGATTACGTAAACTGCTGTACCAGTAATACCGCACAAGGCAGGTGGCGGAAGTTTCAAAAATAGGAAATCTATAGGAGAGGTTGGTTGTGGTGAATCACGGATGGCAGAGCGAAGCCACTGATGGATCGAAAGGTGATTGATGTCTCCTCTCTTTCTCTCTCTTTCTCTCTCTTTCTGTCTCTTTATCTGACTATCTACCTACCTACCTACCTACCTATCCATGTATCCATCTATCTCTCGCTCTCTCTCTCTGTTTGTCTGTCTGTCTGCCTGTCTATCTCTCTATCTATCTACCTACCTATCTATCTAGCTACCTCTGTATCTATCTACCTATCTACCTATCTATCTATCTATCTGTCTGTCTTTCTACCTATCTATCTATCTGTCTATCTATCTATCGATCGATCGATCGATCTATCCATCCATCCATCCATCCATCTTTCTCTCTCTATCTATCTATCTGTCTATCTGTCTATCTGTCCATCTGTCCATCTGTCCATCTGTCCATCTGTCCATCTGTCCATCTGTCCATCTGTCTATCTGTCTATCTGTCTATCTGTCTATCTGTCTATCTGTGTATCTGTCTATCTGTCCATCTGTCCATCTGTCCATCTGTCCATCTGTCTATCTATCTACCTGTCTACCTGTCTATCTGTCTATCTGTCTATCTGTCTATCTATCTCTCTCTCTCTCTCTCTGTCTGTCTATCTATCTGAAAGCAAATGAAGCTATTCTGCGAGACTTCTTCAATTTTTGAATTTGACAACATCAAAAATTACTTTACTTCGTGTGATCCCCACCATCACATTTATACATTTTCTTACTGGCAAATCTTCTGGCATTCTATCTGACATGTCTTCTGGCATTCTATCTGGCAAATCTTCTGGCATTCTATCTGGCATATCTTCTGGCATTCTATCTGGCATATCTTCTGGCATTCTATCTGGCATATCTTCTGGCATATCTTCTGACATATCTTCTGGCATTCTTTCTGGCATTCTATCTGGCATATCTTCTGGCATATCTTTTGGCATTCTATCTGGCATATT
>Ga0126342_10011744_pt1 | contig 15633 bp, 12 predicted proteins | sample Cyp1metagenome_FD_92528 | JGI IMG/M metagenome (GOLD analysis project Ga0126342, IMG submission 92528) | Coral microbial communities from Lord Howe Island, Old Settlement Bay, Australia - Cyphastrea 1 metagenome | ecosystem: Host-associated > Invertebrates > Cnidaria > Coral ...
ATATATATATATGTATATATCATCCGTTTGTAACATGTTACATAATTTGAAAATGATCTCTTAAAACTATGGCACATATTTGATACATGAACATCAGCCGGACAGCCATGGGATACCTGGGATAAGCGTTTTATAGTCATCCCATCATGAATTGATGATCAATGTCTTGCGTCCTTGGACACATAAAGATTGATGAGCAATGGATCACTGGATTGATGAGCAATTCCCATGATTATTATATATATATATATTGACTACAAAGTGCCCCCCCCCCCAGTTATAAGTTGGTTTATAAATCCGGCCATATCCGGCCATCAAACTAGTTCACAGTATACTCTTGTTTAGCCAAACAGTTTTGCCGTGGTGTGCGAACATGAGCTATCGTTTGCGGCCCCACATTATATATCTATATATATCCCTCAATGAAAGGGAACAAATATGGAACATTGATTGGGGATTGTGAGGATTGATTATAGATTCTCATAATTCATTAATTAATTATCAAAGATTACTATGATATTGTTTTATTATGGTTCTCTCCTTGTGAATGAGAAAAGAAAAAACATATTTTAATCATGGCATCTTCTCAAACGTCACCGGTCAACGCTCATCCCATCTGTGCCCGAAAGCTATCGTCGGACAGGGTGCATTTGGGGTGCAAAAATATGCAAAACATGGGTATAATAACCATAAGGCATACAACCTCTACAACTACGGTGATATGTTCATTGATTTCTGGAACTGCACTTGCGGTGTGGTAAGAGTGACTCACCATTTCGAAGTTGCTGTTTAATTATACACCCATCTGCAAGTTATAAACCAACATAAACCTGTGAGACTTAAGACCTTTGTCCTTGTGGATCCAAACACTTCCTAAGAAGGTGCTTAGCCTCCTGACAAGGTACGCTTGGATCCATTAGTGTATCCATCTTATAGTTTGCCGTATATATATATATATCCCAATATCATGGACAATACCAATATGAATCCATTTGTATAATTAATATATGTATCCCAATATAAATACATCATATATCCATTAGTATATCCCAATATAAATCCCCATTACCCATACATACCCTTTGGATCCATAGGCTAAACATACATCGCTCCTGCAGTTTGGACGTCAACATCTCGCGAAACCTGCACCGACGAAGGGTTCAGATTGCGGTCAAAGATTTCAGTGGGATTGCGTTTCCTCTGGAAAAAACAAACATATTGAATGATTCAGATGTGTTCTCCAGATTGTTTCATCAACATGTTGTTTTTGTTTTGAATGGTTGGTTCCAAGAGGCTGCTCTGAAAGAAACATCTACAGGGACCATGTCTTTTCAGCATGTGTTTCTTCAAAAGAAGGAATTTTGGCTACGTAGTTTCTGGGTGATACCTTTGCAACCAGGCTGGTGAAGCGAAATGTTTTGATCCTTCAATGGGTTCATTCAAGGGAAAACACATGGGTATGGGTCAATACCTATAGATACATTTTTAGTGGGATGAACATCCATTTACCAGCTATTTTGGGGTTCACTAGGTACCAGGGTTTTGACCCATCCCCACATGTGTTTTTTGTGCAAACCAGTGTTTTTACCCACAAATGTTGGTAGGATCTGCTAGCTTTACCCCTGAAGTTCTGAAGGGAGTCCAGCAGAAAACAAGATAAAACAAAACAAAAAGACAAGAGCCACTAGTAAGTCAACATGGCTATCGAAAATGGTTCATTTACAGATGTGTTACTTATTAAAAAATATAAAAGCTAGGTTAGTTTACCGGATGGTATCGGGAAACATGGCATTTTCTGATGTTTCAGGTTTGTCACATTCACCTCAACACAAGTGGATAACCATTCCACTCCTGGCAGCTGTTGCCTTGAGGCTTTAGGTGTACATGAAAAAAAAACATATAAGTATATATATATACAGCGTCTTTCCCATTGTTTGAATCCACATAAAGTAATGTTGTATTGGTATCTTATGTGTTCTTGTGTATCATGCAATGTAAGGGTGGTGATCTAAATATATTATTGTATAGATTGTGTTATGTTTTATATTATATAAACAAACATATATTATTCAAAGTATATGATATTATAAAAAGGTATATGGTTATATATATATTCTTACATTATATCACGGTAGAAAAACTACTGTATTGCAAATTAAATGTTATATCTAATTGCATTTAATTTCAGTCCCGTTAAACCCTAGGCTTGTCCAGTGATGACCCACATGACGATATGGTACCCGTTGACACATCATCCCGCAAACCTGGAGAGTTAAACGCGATGACGAGTAGAACACATTGCTGGTTGGTGGTTGAGCCCGACCCCTCTGAAAAATATGAGTTCGTCAATGGGAAGGATTATCCCAACCACATTGTGTTCGCTGTTTCTAGCCATCGTACCCAATGACTCAACCAAAGCAGCATTCAAATCATCTGCGCCAGTCTTTCTGACCGATCGGCAATGAAAGGAATGAACGCACATTGAAGCTATAATGTATTTGTTTTCAACTATGGCAACTTGCCAAGGTCCCAAAATGATCGAACATGACAGGTACGTATTTGTGTTCAATCAGGTAATTTGTTCGGCAATATACGTATTTCCATTATTTTTGCAACTTATGCAAGCGTTTTCAATCAGGCAATTTGATTTGCAAAGCTTTCAATACTCCGGGATGGTTTTATCAAGCGCATGTCAACAGTATATGATATCAAATTGTGATATATTAAATCATATCATATTCTGCCATAAAATGCTATAAATACTAGTACACATATATCGTTAGTACACGAGTAATGTGCCGTCCCAGGAATCGCCCTATCCAACCATCATCCAACGTTTGTCTCGGCATATCCAGTTACAATGTGGTGCCCCATAGTTGGCAAGTTGGTGCCAATAACTTCAATAACTATGGTTTATGGATGTTTATGGTATATATATCAACGTATAGTTAATGGGGTAGAAATAAACCGAAATAAAACTAAGCAACGATTCGTTGATGGTCCATCTAAGTACAGATTCTTGATAGATATTGATAGTTTCATAAGACAAATTGTCGTTGATCTCCAGTGATCTTGAATTCCATTCTGACTCATCTGGGCAACAACAATTCCGTCTGACATATTGCATCATACTGCTACATTGGGATAAAATCGGACAAATCCCCTTAATTACTAACCATGATTGCAGTGAGGTCGTAGTGAGGTCGCGACGTGAGGTCGCGACGTGAAGTCGTTGGAATTTACCCAGTATCATCCATGTGAAAAGAGCAGCTCTTTTTGGGGCGCACCCTGGTGCGTTTTCCATGAGGTCAATGGCTTCCGCCCACGTAAGGTTCCTGGCGATTTGTGGGGAAGTCACAGACTTTTCAATGGATTTCTGGTTTCAAGATGTGTTTTCAATAGGTGTTTCTCTTTAATATAAGGCGCTGCTGAAAAGGATCTGGGTAAAACCATGACGATCAAAAAGTGAGAATCAAACATTCTGTGATGATTCGATGAATTTGTGATGATTCAATGAATTGATCTAAGGTCAAAAATATTCAAAATTACTGGAAAACACAGTTTTTACCTGCAAATATAGGTTCTTCTAGACGAAGGAATGTTTAACGGAAACCATCGTTTTTTCTTGCAAGCATACGCAATATAGGGAGTTCCTCTAGATATTGTATATCTGAAAACAAATCCGGGAAATGTGCGGAGGGACATATCATTGCTAACCAGAGAGATATCCTGGAGGACACCTTTGGTACGTTCCTCGATTGAAATCTTCCGAATCTTTAGTTGCAAACAGTCGCATCTCCGAAGAGCTAAAAATCTACCTAACCAAGGCCTACCCAACCAAGGCCTACCCAGACATGCTCCCAACAAATAGTTGAACGTTTACCAACAAAAAGTCTGAATACTTTATTAATTGGGATTTCATGCATTGAAAGCAATAAGTCCCTGAGACCGCAAAATCGTCAAACCCATGAGCGAACTGGAACACCAAAACTCTGCAACATCGCAGACTTTTGCTCTCAAACAAACGGATCAAAATGCACTTGGTATAACGTCTATGATATTGAACAAACATGTTTTATGTGTTTGAAATAGATATTGGTCAGAAATGGTGAAAACACCATGTACTGCCCTTGTGAACACCGCCATAGCTGGAAGTTTTGGTCGTAAATTTTAAATGAATGTTGATCTCACCAAAAGGACACAAATATATTGACATATCTTGACCCATCCCGAATACAGGATCAGACCTACCAATATGTGGAGTCCGGGGTGGACAGGATTTCTGCAGCCATTTTTTTTCGTCTGGAGGTTGTGCTGAAGCAACCTGGTCTTCCAGTTACTGAGATAGATAACCAGGCTGATTTACCTCATGATTTTGAAACATGGCTTACCTATCCGACAGCTTTGTCAGGATAAAAACATCATCTCGGAAGAATATTCCAACCTCCTGTTACACTGGGCCAAAGGATTCCCATCAAAAAAAACACATTTGGCGATGGAAAAGTCCTCCATCAACGGAGCTTTGAATGGGAAGATCGACTATGGGGGATTTCCAATTGCTATGATTGATTACCGGAAGCTACAAGTGGATCTAGGATTATACTATAACAGTGTTATATATATGATATATATATATATATATATGAGATATCGACAGTTGTATAGGGGTGATACCCTCTGGTAATTTAACATAGCTATTGAAAATGGCCCATTTATGGTTGATTTACCTATTGAAGATGGTGATTTTCCAGTTTTTCGTATGTTTACAAGAGGGTAATCCTTTTACTAACGGGGAACACATCCAAGTAAGAAGGGAGTCTGGCCAAACGCGTCCAATGCAACTGCCCTTTTTTCACCCAGCTTGGATTCATCCTGCGGTAATCGCTGGGACACTCCATAGTAAATAAATGCTGGATTTCCCAGCTAGCCACCTTGGATTATCGGTACAAGTGGATATATTATAGCCAATATTATACCCCTTTGAAATACCCAGTTCCTCCTGAGAAGACCTTTTGAAAGGACCCTCCCTGTCTCGGTGTCTCGAGTTCTTGGGGACCCAGTAACGTTGACTCCTTTTATCTTCATTTTCACCATTGAAAAAAAAAACTAGAGTCTAGAGATATATTAATGTTTCAGGAGACATCACCGAAAAAAAACATCAACAATATGCACTGTAGTATTGTAGCAATTAAATAATTATATATATGTATATATAAACAATCGATTCCAAGCACAATTTTTAAAATTGCAACTAAAATAGAATACTTGGAATATAATATATATATATATGTATGTATATCATCATCTCAAACAAAAGCCCCATGGTTTTTCTCACATCTTCCGTTGCCAAAAAATCGAAAAGAGCCGCCCTGCTCACCATGGCCTTGCACTTTTCTCGGAGCTCTGGTGGTGGAAGACCCACTTCCTGCAGCCGAGGGCATGTCCTCCATCAATGTATCGACACTGGGAAGATCATACCCATAGGATCCATGGTGCTGCTATATATGGTAACATTTACCATCAATATACCCCAAATGTTAGCATATATATATACCATACATGGATCCTATGTTGCCATGTTGCTATTAGTTTGATGACCTATACCGGCTACACACCCGTGTTATATTAATGAGATTTCGACAGTTCAAAAAAGACTGATTCAATCCACTTACTCATGGGGAAAACAACCAACCGTAGTTGATTCAACCCTGGTTGATTAGTTGTTCAATTGGTCGATATTTCTTAAACAACCTGGTTGATTAGTGAGTTATGATGAGGATTTAAGAATCATGCAAAAGGGCTGTTAACATTATTTAACATGTTTTAACCATCAGAAATGGAGAGATAATCCAAACAGGTAAATTGCTTCACAACTGGGCAAAAAAGAATTGATGTGGCGGTGGTCTGGTGGATCAATCTACATTTGCAGTGAAAACAAACAAGTACCCTCTGGTTGTGACTAACATAGCCATGGAAAATCACCATGCTATTAATAGGTAAAGCATCTATTTCAATGGGCCATCTATACCATGGCTATGTTAAATAACCAGAGGGTACTTGTTTTGAGGGGGAGGCTTGTAATGAAATGATCATGTTTTATGGTGATTACCCCCCCCCTACCAACCCAATGTATCCCAATGTTCCAATACATTTATTCAAGGTTTCTTTGCAGGGGAGTGTTTGCAAGGTGCTTCCCCACAGGTACGTTTTTGGTTTATACACGCTAATGTCTATCATAAACCCAACTATGCTTGGGAGTCCAGTTGGGGCTATTTCTATGGGTACAATCATGGTGACAACCTCGATATTTTGTGGGATGTATATAATAAACATACTAGTATAACAATAATAAAAAAACAAATAATGATAACAAAACAAAATAAAACATATATTATAATAATGAGAACACTAATAATAATGTAAGATTATGCAACCTTCAGAACTACGTATGTTTATATGTAATATAAACAGTAGTACACATATCATTCATATCATATGATGTCCACTATTTTTTCACTGGAACTGCCCAACCGCCCAAGCGCCGCATCGTCGAGCTGCTGTACGGTGGGAGAAACCCAGCTGCTAATGGCCACAGGCAACTCCAGCCGAGGCATCATCTGGCAAAGGAACTCTGGGATTCCCTGGGTGTGGGAAAAAAAAACCGGACCATTGTTAAATAAAGTTAAGATTCCATAGGACTTCATGAGTAGTTGAATGGAATTAGATGGAATTAGGAATTCCATAAGATGATGATGATGATGATGATGATGATGATGATGATCATGGTGATGATGATGATGATCATGATGATGATGATTAGTTGAATGAAATTAGATGGAATGAATAGAATTAATTAGATGTTCCGAATGAACAGTGAAAAATATTTCATTGTCCACTGAATAACAACGATACTTTTCCTGAAGCTGTACATTCACTCGTGATGCATGGAAGTGGTCGCTGGCATCATGTACAAGTACTTAAACTACGAGAATGGATAAGTTCAGTTGTTAATCATCTTTTTAAGTTAATAAGATGATCTTCGTTTGAAATGGTTTGTATACACCAATTTAGTGCAATTCTAAAAGATTAATAGGGACCAGCCATGGTGCAAATATCATAAATCACAGCCACGGCTGTCCCAGACCTCTGTAGAACTCGGCAAGACCGAGGCCAAAACCCTGCAGATCCGCATCATGAACCGTGGAAGAAGTCCGTGCGTGAAATTGGAACATGGAGACGGACATGGAGACATTTGGCATTTGAAAAAGGTTCAGCTTTACACCCAAAATCTGATCGGCCGGAAATGAGAGTACTGTAGATATCTGTAGATCATTGTTTCTTGTACGCGCTCGTGTTTGGTGGTTGCTAGCCTCGCCAAACTTGGGCTCTCTGCGCGGTGTATCCTAGAGCCAAAAAACTGCATCGCATGCGCCATCCAAACACCATGGAACTTTGGCATGGCCTTCCCCCCATAAATAGCCATAAATGGCAATTCCTTGCGCATCGTGACATAGTGCTTGCAAGTACCCTCTGGTAAACTAACATAACTATGGAAAATCACCATTTTTAATGGGAAAATCCACTATAAATGGCCATTTTCAATAGCAAACTGTTAGTCATTACCGGAGGGTACTTGCAATGGATCTTCATAGTAACCCGGCAATTCAGCATAACCTTGCAATAGCTATCCCCATGGATCAACCTATGGGATTCAACTGGGCTATGGCTTCCATAGCTATGTTTTTTTAATCAGAGACTAGACATAGACAGACCAAATGTGTGTGGTTCCCTAGTCACATTAAAGCAACATTTATCACCAACATACTCATCATGTATAGTTTTTTTCCACAGGGGGAAAATCAGAGCATACATGAACTGAGGATCTCATAGAAACCCGGCTTGTTGGTGGATCTCATGCAGCCATCAAGCCAAGTTCACGTGCGTTTCACCCCAGGGCCCCATGGTGATCTATCTGAGAGATAACATGGTTGGGGTGCATCCCAAGTAGTAAGCGGCTCACCATCATCATCATCATCATCATCATAGCTAGGTACTCAGAGGTGGGATGTCCGGGATATCCTCACTATTTAGGGTGTGTATATATATACACATAGACTGCCTATATAGATAGATATAGAATGATATAGATAGATACACAGACTATTAAAGCTTGTGAAACTGTCATGTACTATTTCGGATGCACATCCCATTAAGTTCGCTGGGCCACATCTCCCACTTTCCAAGTGCCTGAAGCATGCGGACCACTAACCTTTCGCAAGCTCAAGAATTGGAACTACCAAATTCATCAAGTAAATATTCTGTGGTTTTCAACATCATATTCCCATCTCAAAATGGTCATACTGTGGTTGTTTGAAAACTGCCCTATGAAATGACGTTGTTTTTTGCGGGGCGAAGTACCCCCAAGGGGCCAAGGGGCCTCGTTGCCTGGTGATGCCTTGATCATCCTAACGTTGGGCACTACCATACCCAGAGGATCAAAAGATGGTACTATAAAATCACTTATCAGTAGCTGTAGCTGTTTTTAAGCTACTTAGGGGTTAAAAGGCGGTAAGTGCATCAAATTCCCATACTTAACGGAACTTGTGTTTTTCCGATAAATCTGGGAGTCAGACTCAGGGCAACACCAAGAATCTCAAAGCCTTGTGTTTTTTTGTCTATCCATGAAGATCTAGGTTTTGAAGGGGCTGTCACGGGCGGTCAAGGGCTGTCACGGTCATTTTCCGATAAGTCAACATTTTTAGTAAGAAAATATGTATTCGTCAGGGGGTGTCACGGGTTCGTCACGGTCTGTCACGCGCAAATCAAAAAGTAGATCCTGACAAGTTTTGACACATTGGGTCTTCTAATCACTACTGTTATAGGGATGTGACGATTTTATTGATGGTAAACCAAACAAACACGATCTATATAACTACGCTTCCACCAAAGGTTCTTGCTGGTGAAATTACCACGTAAAATCTAAGTTAAACTATATTGTAATGTATAAACCAGATTTTGATTGTAAAATACCCTTCACCAAGATCTACAGTCATTTTGTTTGGCAGAACTCCATATGTTAATGATAAATATTTACTAGTGAACCCCATATGTTGGCATTACATCCCGCAGTTATCACAGTTGTTGCTAATGAAATCCCATGTGTCTGCTGACAAAATTTCTCACATTGCCTGTTTATATTTCCACATGAAACCACCATTTTTCCGCCAACAAAAACACATCCCGGCCTCATTGGGGATTGCTTTTTGTGGGACGACATCTACATGAAACCAATGGTTTTGACCATGACATTGCTTGGTTTGCTTAAAAAAAAAATGGACCCTTCAAGGCCAAAAAAATCATCTCCCGTTGTGCCAAAGGGCTCCAACTCTTCGAAATCCGCATCGTGCATGTCATAGACGATCACCTCAACGATCTCATATGGCGGCCCATGGCGGCGTCCCATGGCGATTTTTTGAGGAATAAAGTGAGATGATTCGGTCCAAATGACATTGAACATTTATGGAAGAATATGGAAGATACTATTCCCTAGACTTCCAGTGACTTCCAGTGACTTCCAGTGACTTCCAGTGACTTCCAGCCTCCAAACCTCCCCAATCAGCTTCTGAGAAGGTGTGACTGGAAGTCTAGGGATCTGGATTGGCCGTTTTGATTCTTAGTTTTAGCCGCTAGCATTTTTTAGTCATGGGTGAACCTATCCACGATCAGTGAAAAATGGTTCCAGGGCCCATCCAAGTATTATCCACAAGACTTTCGAGAAGAAAAGAAGGGACTTGAAACCCTCAAAGCAAATAGATTAAATATAGGTGTTGAGAAGGTCTCTTGATGGGGGGGCCAAGCTCCATTCTGCTCCAATGAAGCACCGAAGGACTCCGAAGGACTGCTTCCCTATTGCTGTCTCTCTTAAAAGGGAGACACGTCTCCAAACACAGCGCCTTCCAACAAATCTGCTTATCTGCCTATTGAGTTGGAACTGTCATCTCACACTGAAACAGAAGGATGGATCATCATGATCATGGAACATCTACGTTGCTTGAAGGACAATCAATCAAACAGTTTCGAGGTTTCCGCTTCCTACCAGTACCAAGATGATTGTAAATCTACCAAAAAGTTGCTTGGGCATGGGAATCTTAATTGTTCCATAGTACAAAGCGTTGCCGAAAACAGCCTTGACCCCACTGTAGAAAATCATGCCGCTGCTAGTGTCCAAATGTGAGGACCTGCCAAATACTTCCTGAGACAGTAATTGGATCTACCGAACATGTGAGTATGCTTCAACATATCTCAAATCATGACAGACCATCCAAACTTTGGCAAAACAGACTATTTCAAGACCCATCTGGAAGTCTCCTGAAATGTGGGTACCCTTAAATCATTCATGTTCATAGGGTTTTGCCATTATAAACCATGCATTTCGGGGTACCTTCATTTGTGGAAAACCTCATCCAGCCCCTCCATCCCTTGAGATTCCGAACGTTGCAGGACGTCACAGCCTACCAGAGTTTCTGCCAACGGTCATGGGACGCCAGCCGCCCTCTGAGTAGAAAAAATTGGGACCCCACCAGTAGCTGCTTCAGTAGCTATATGAATTCAATGAACACAGCAAACATCTGGACTTGATAGACATTTCTTCGAAAAAAACAGGGTTGCTAAAAAAAACACCCCAGGTACAAGGATTGTAAATTTGGTAAATATCAGGTAAAATGACCCATTTACCATCCTTGCGGCTATCATTTACCCATAAAAGTTGTAAAGCAGGTGGACATTGCATCATCCGTAAACTGATTTGAATGGGCATTTTGGCACAACAAGTGGGAATGATGATAGCACAAATTGCTAACACCTTTGCCAAACAGTACTAATAGTTACTGTAGTTGAAAGGTTTACCCAACTTTCTAAAGTGATTTTGTTGCTAACAAGTGCCAACAGTGGATTATAGCTATAGTCAACATGTTGAGTTCGACAAATCTTCAACAAATAGTGTTTTTGTTGTCTCTCCCAGAGCAAAAAAATGTACTAGTGTGGTTAAAACAATGCCATAAACTACTTATTTGGGAATCGTTTTATACCTCTAAAACTGATGACTGGGGGATGGTAAACATGACATTGTTTTAACCACATTACACTTACTGAACCTTGCTTCAAACATCCGAAAGTTCAACGAACTGCCCAGCGCCTTGAGGAATCGGCGCACATCGACGCGGGGCCTCAGGAGGTACCCGCGGAGCGACATCTATGGGGACTTGAATCCCTCCAGAAAGATCCATTGACTATAATCCACTGTTGGCACTAGACTTGATGTTTATAGATAAAACTTTAATCCATTGACTATTTATAAAATGTTAGACTAGCTATGTCAACTAGATTGAAATATCAACCATACCCAATTAATTTTGGCATAGCCATGATCATATCAACCATCAATCTTGGAAATATCTTACCATAACCCCCAGTTAGTCTAATTACAAGGCGACTTTGCTAACAACCTTAGAAATATCATGGGAATGTCATGGGAATACAACACTGGAACCATTGTCTTCCAGCTACCGTTATCTGTCTGATAGCGCAACCAACCCCAACAAAAAACAGAAAGTAAAATCACCCTGGTTTCCCATTTCAGATGTAGGGAAATACAGATATAGATACTCATAGTAATTTCTATTAGAAATACGATAAACTCAACCCCGTAACTTGGTAGGGGCAGAATCAGCGATTCTGCACTGGGATCACTGGAGTGGTATCCCACTGCATCCCAGAAACTTCGAGGGCTTCCACTGGAGCAGATCCGCGGGGACACCATTTCTTGGAAGATGGAGATTAGCCAAGGGTTCTGGAAACCAACAAAAACACACTGGTTGGTGGTGCAATTTCACCATCTTGAAAAATATGAGTTCGTCAATGGGGTTGGGATGACATCCCATACATGACATGGAAAATAAAACACGTTTGAAACCACCAACCAGTTAACAACTTTAGCGAATCGCTCATTCTGACAATATCTAAGCATCAAATCATGGGGAACGTGCCGGGGTGACCTGACATATCAAGCTGCGCTCAGCGACCTTTTTGGACTTTATAGATCTCTATATCATAGAATATATATATATATACACATCATTAATATATATATATATATATATGGAATACATCTGAATCTATCAATTGATAATATCGATTAGTAACATTAAAAAAACTCAATTAGTATGTTCAATGCGCTATTAGTGTATACGTTTCTTGAATAATTCAATGGTGATGCCGTTTATGACCCTTGCATCATCCAGTCGGCATGGATGACCATGACGACTCGGGACTTGAAACCTATGGTGATGACTGGGGATCCCCCATGACCTAAGAAACACCTTTATGTGATTTATGTGTGTATATATATAAATATATGATAACCATGGATAACCCACAAATTGGGGACTTGGAAACCCCTGAGTCCCTGAGTTTGGAAATCAGAGTCCCACGACTCTTGGGATCATCCTCCATGGCTCGCGCGGGGTCACATCTCCATTTGTTTGTCTTCATCGCTGTCTCAAATGCAGGCACTGGCCGGCCAGCGGACAAAAGGCATGCCATACAAGGACCCAAACACGGACACACGATGTGAGCTGTGTTGTCTTCTGTGAATCCCTTCCGAAGAATCTGACCGGAAGGTCCAGTGGGCTGAAGAAAGGAACATCATAAACATCATAAACATATTATATCATCATAAAATCACAAAAGTATACAAAAGTGATTTGAGTCTTCCTCATCACGAACATATTATATCATATTATTAACCTTCCTCATCTTTACATCCTTAATTGCTTTTGCCATCCTGAAATATATCATGATCGACCCCTTACTTCTGCCTACTTCGAACATACCACCATTCATTTTATGATTTGATCCACTGATTTGGGGAACTGGGGGCAACCCAAAGAGCTGGTAATCCTAGACCTTCCCAACCCGTGGCCTGGTGTTTTGCCGCAGACTTTTACCATTTTTTGGGGTAGAAATGGAGGGTTTAAGGTTTAGGACATCCCGACATCCAGTCAACCCTGAAAGTGGAAAAGCCACACTTCCCAAGAAGTTTTTAAATCCCTAGAATTCCAGTCACAGGGTAGGTTTCAGGGGTTCAGGCCTACCTTCTCAGGTGTTTAAGGAAGTCTGGGGACTCTTTTTTTTAACCCCCCTGCATTATTGAGGAATCATCACGCCTAATACCTGGTGACTTACCCCTGCTGATCATAAGTCCCCTCATGGGGACTAGTTGGACACTGTCACATGGGTGGTGCGCTCAGGTCTAACTAGCTACACATTGGCTGCCACGTAGCTGCGCAGGACAATTCGGTGTCAACAAAAAGCGCTCTGGTCCGACTACTCCTAATGCTACATGGACTAGCGAAGAATATGGGCTTGGAAGATGACTAAAATTGAATTGTTTGATTCAATCTTAGTTAATCTTAGTTTCTAGGGTAGGGAGTCAAGGACCTATATGATTCATGCGTGCAATGTTGGGTTGTTGGGGACTCCCCCAATCGAGTATGATGGTCATGGTCTCACATATTGGGTAGTAAAATAAGCCCCAATGACCATCAACCACATCTGGTTGGTGGTATACCTACCCCTCTGAAAAATGATGGACTTCGTCAGTTGGGATGATGACATTCCCAATATATGGAAAGTCATAAAAATATTCCAAACCACCAACCAGCCATTATTATCCATTGATAACCATTGTTAACCACTATTAAGCATTATTCATCTGTACTAACCAAACATGTTTATTGTTTTGTTGTGATCACTTCACCAGCAACGCTCGCATCACTCATATGGGGATGGGTCGCCAGCTGAAAAACTGTACCAGGAAACACCAACAACTTGATGACAAACAAAGCAACATATACTGTATAGTCATCCCATACTGTATATCAAATACCAATAACATATCCATATAAATATATATATATATATATTATTGACTAACATACTGTATAATGTGATAAGCTCAATATCATAGACCATCCCAGCAACCAAAAGGGGCATCAAAAACATCATCTTACATCATTAAAAAAGAAATACCGTAGATTCTACTGTATGTGTATGTGTATGTGACCCAGTCACAATCCCCAACTGGGATGCATGATCTGGTTGGTGGTGCAATTTCACCATCTTGAAAAATATGAGTTCGTCAATGGGGTTGGGATTATCCCATATATGAAATGGAAAATACAACACGTTTGAAACCACCAACCAGTGATTGTTATCATTCATTGTTATCCCAGAATTATCCTGAATGGAATGATCCCATTCCCCATATGCCCCATGGTAATATTTACCAACGCCCGAACAAATCACCCAGCCATGTAGGTCAATGTAGGTAAATATACCAGCACCATGGAGCATCTGGCTTCTGTAATGGACCTGATCCAACATCTCATGTCTTGTCCTGTGCAACGCCGATATTCTCGGCTCGCGGATTCTGGGTCAAACTTTGGGTACCAGGATTCCACAGCATGCCATGAGATTTTTCGGTCAATTCGAAGGATCTGTTATCTCAACTCATGGATAAAACTCCGGTCTGTAAATGACATGAACATACATACTGTATATATAATTATATATATACGATATTTAATCTATATATATATACACACCATATATTAGTGGATCTTCATCCTCTAATCCATTCAAACAGAAACATAGAAAAACATCGACTTTCTGCATCCCGCCGCTGCATTTGCGGAATCTCTGAACCCGCCGGTCGTCACGTCATCTGAAGGAGTTTCGGACATCGAGGATCCGCGCAGCCATCTCGTCACAACAGAAAGGTTGACAACAGTCTGCCACTTTTCCCAAGATATTGCTGGCGGCAGTAGACAATGTCGATCTTGTAGAGTTCTTCCTGGCAATCCGGTCATGGAACCCTGCTTGTTAATTAGCGTCGAAGTGTTGGATAAAAAACACCAAAACTTTGCCACGTGGCCATCAACCACCAGCAACTTTGGCTGCTTAAATGGCAAGTCTCTCTGTTGCAGTATTTCCCTATGGTTTTTGTCTTGTCTTGTGAAAAAAACGTGGAAACATCCGGTGCATCCAACATGTTTTGAATGGTTCAAGGTATGGCAACAACTGGCTAAGTTGGTTCATAGCCACGGTGAAACTATGACTTATTGTAGATATTGTATCTGATATCTATAGTTAGGGGTCTATATAAACTCATAACTGGGGGGGGAGCACCACCTTGTAGACCATAGAAGGGTTTATAAATCACATGAACTATATGAAACCACTGTTAAAGTAGTTATGTTTGCCAACTCAGGTACAGTAATTAATATGTGTTCTTTACAAATCATGAATCAACAGGGTACTTCATGTCGCAGGATCAAAAAAATCAGTGAAAGTGCGATGACCTCAGCAGGGGTATAGCCCATATGCTCACCATGGTGCTGGTATATGCACACCTACATGACTGGGTCATAAAAATGGGGCAAATGGTGGGATTCATATTCCAGCACCATGGATGATTCATAGGGGTATACAATATAAATACCAATGGCAATGGCCGTCATGAGTTCTTTTTGTTGTACATATCATATAGTGAAAGTGATGATGATGATGATGATG
>Ga0126342_10011745_pt1 | contig 15632 bp, 14 predicted proteins | sample Cyp1metagenome_FD_92528 | JGI IMG/M metagenome (GOLD analysis project Ga0126342, IMG submission 92528) | Coral microbial communities from Lord Howe Island, Old Settlement Bay, Australia - Cyphastrea 1 metagenome | ecosystem: Host-associated > Invertebrates > Cnidaria > Coral ...
ACCTCTATAGAATCACAGCCCTCCCCAGTGGAGCCCAACCACAGAGGGAAACCACTGTATAAAATGAACCTGTTTTTGGAGCTCAACCCCCTTGATTTTATACAGCTATTTCCCAGGGGGATTTAAAAACAAACATACAATGTCATTTTACCACTGAGATTCTCATTTGTCGACCATGTTCCCATCAGAAAAGAATCTCAATGTCCATGAAGTAACTGACCGCTAGGGTTCTTGACACTCTTCAACTGAGCATTTTGCACCCTTCAAGGTGGTTTTCATTCGAAGTGAGGATGGGTTCAACTGCTGTTTGTTGGTTAACGAGCCAGGTGCCTAGCAATCCCCAGTTGACATTGCTGAACCTCATTCGGATGATTATTCCTCTGGCTATTGAACGTAGCGAACTGGAAAATCACAGTGTTTACCCTCCAGGAAAGTAACATAGACCCTGCCAGATAGGGGTTGGAAGGTTAATTTCTAACAAACATGGGTTATTTTCAGGGTCTATGTTAATTTACCAGAGGGTAATAGGTAAGTCACAAATCTTCTATATAAATGTCCCATTTTTCATAGTAAGAGAACATCTGCAGGAAACCCTACCTTTTCCCATGCATTTTTCCAGGGGGTCCTGTAAATGTTCCCTCAATACAATGAGTTTTTGGAATGACCTCTGCCGCATGCCCTAATTAATGTTGGCAATGAGCTGGGCTCATCAATCCCCATCAAAATGGCCACGTCAATCATCAAACTACCCGTAACTACCAGTGACCCAGTTTTTTTTTATTCTCAAAATGGCAGCAACGTTTCAAACCATGAAGCAGCAAACTACAGTACCCTGAAAAACAGCAATGGTACTTCACTGTAAACCTATCCCAACTGTTGAGTACCTGTTTAATGATGGTTAAATCATAAAAATCGAGCTAAATCAGATCAATTCACTGACCTGGCGAGGTCGCACACCAAGCTGTTGAGTTGCTCAGGAGGACCTATACAAATTCCCACGAGATTCCCCATAAATCTTGAATTACCCTCTGGCAAACTCAAATCGCTATTGGAATCACCCATTTCTAGTTGATTTAGATATTCAAAGTGGCGATGTTCCATAGCTATGTGAGGTTACCAAAGTGTAGTGGGAAATTCGACATTTTCGAAAAATCCGCCATGCGCAACCAGCTCGGAACCTGATGGACTTCTCGTGGGCAATGACTTTGGGAGAAATCTCCTCGCAGATCCAGGGACATCCAGGGACCCAGCAGAACTTACTTGGCTTGGGGGTACTGTGGTGGCTTGGGGGCTTGGGGGCTGGCTTGGTATTTTCAAGAATTTGGGATCTAATCAACTTGAGAAAGTTTCAGAAAGGCGCAAGACTGCCAAATAATCAACAAGAAAATGGGGATATCATGAAATATACCTAACAATCCGTGTCCCTTCTAATCAACACATGGGTATGTTCATGAATGAGTAATTATAGCAATACCATCCAAAAACACTGCTGAAACGAGCAACAGCAGGTACTGGTGCAGTGACCACCTTAAGAATCGATTCAAGCAACAGAGATGGGGGCAATAGTTGCGGTGAAAAACCAACAATGTATGTCTTAACCAACCATGCCACGTTGCAAGCAAGGAAGGTAACAACACTAAAACAATATGTGTTTTTGATCAACAAGAACAGGGCATCTGAGTAAAGCCACAATATGTACTAACGACGAACTACTTTATCGAAGCACCTGCCAAAAAAAAACAGCATTTGGACAGCTGAATTTTGATCACTATTCGACGGTTATTATATCACCAACTTCTAGGACGAAAATCATCACATCGAAGTATCACAACCGACTTTAGAGACTCTGCAGGTTTAGTATGGTTGGTATATTCCTCCCTCCTCCCCTCCATTCATCCGGAACATAAATAACAATCACCGACTCAAGATTTAGCCCGGTTTTTGTGCGCGTTGTAGCCTCTCCTTTAGCTGCACAATCAGAGAACTGAGCCCCAACTTGTCTTCTTGCGGCTCCTGTCTGATCGGGCTCGACATTCCCCTAAATTCGCTGAGTAGTTCTTGCACCAAAAAAAATGGTAGATAGTCCAAATTTGACTGGGGGTACAATAGATTGGGTTGAACTCCACCAATATCTCTCTGCGTCTATCAAATTACCACTCTGCATTTCGCACATCCGGAACCTTCAAGTCCGAACAATGGCAGCCAGACCTTCTATCGTTTCTTGGACATCCAAAGGTGGTGGGGGTACCATCTCACAACATCCCTGGAAAGGATGCCATTCATATGAGATTACCATCTGTTTATTTAACATAGCCATGGAAAATCACCATGTTTAATAGGTAAACCATCTATAAATGGGCCATTTCCCATGGCTATGTTAAATAACCAGAGGGTAACTATTCCAGTGCGTACAACATATGACACCCGAAACGACAAGAAACACCAGGGTTTTGGCTGTCTTGTTGCCTCGCAAAGCACAAGTTGACATCTATGGTGATATAGGTGTGATTTCCAAGATTTCTCAAACCCGCGATCTGCAGCATCCGGTCGTAGCATCAAATCTTTCCAGGCAACTGTAAATCAAAAGCCAAAGATGTTGGTCTATTTCTGTCTATATATTTATATATGATATCATCATAGTCATATTCTGTATATTATATTTATACATGCAGACACATATATGTATATATATAATCATATAGAGAAATATAATGAACACAAACAGTTGCAAACAATAGATATCGGATAGAGACAACATGAAAATTGATCACAGAAGATATTTCGAGAAGCTACGGATACTATAGATATCAGATACTTACATGGAGCTATAGCCGCTAGCCATGTTAAATGATATTCATCTACCATCCCTCCAACAAATCAAGCCTGTCATGAGTTGGGAGTTGCTTTCAACTATTTTCTATTCAGAACATGTTGTTTTTTTCAGGGTCCAGCTCTTAGTGTGGGGGCCCCGATGTTATATTATAATGTTGGCAACCCAAGGCCATAAACCTACCATTTGGGGATGGTTTATAACACCCATAAAATGGTGATTTGGGGGATTGTCTACTATTGAACTATTGGGTTCACCACTGTATACTACTGATTTGGAACAGATTAAACCAATAGACCAATTGGCTCCCAGTTACAGCCTAAAGATCATGGTAGTTATATCATGTACCCTCTGGATCCCTCTGGTAATTTCACATAGCTATGTTTAATGGCACAATTAAAAATGGTGATTTTCCATAGATTGCTATGTTTTACATAGCTATGTTGAAGTACCGGAGGGTAGATCCCATTTCTAATCTGGTTGGTGGTTTCAATCCCTCTGAAAAATATGCGAAAGTCAGTTGCAATGATTATTCCCAATATATATATATATGTAAAAAATGTATAAAAATCTTCCAAACCACCAACCAGTAATCATTAACTCCTCATTCCTTCAAGGTTTTTCACCACCCATGTTGACCCACTCATGTTCGCATCAAATCGCTGGATGCTCAGCCCTTGGTGACCCGTGTCCCTCCTGGAGCCGTTTGATCTCTGCTGTCATGACCTTCATCTGGTCCTCGGCAGCCGCTGGTCATGACTCTGACAAAAAAGAACATGGGTCAGTAACACCCGAAAAAGATAGAAACATGATGAAACAACATGAAGAGTAAATGGGAATACCAGAATACCCAATTGTGGTTCCCTAGTTGTGGTTTATATGAAAAAAAACTATGCTTCTTGGCATTATCCTAGTAGATTTTTACTGTTCTACCTGGTGGGGGATTGCTATCATCATTCAGAACGCTTGAAACAAGTTCACTTGGTGAGGATTTTCACTACTACTGACTACCATGTACGATGACGTCGTTGTTAGGTCATTATTCAAGATATATCATGGCGGATTACTGGTTTACCAAATTCATACCCTCTGGTAAACATACAAAAAACTATGGAAAATCACCATTCTTAATGTCTTAATGGGAAAATCCACTATAAATGGCCATTTTCAATAGCTATGTTAGTTTACCAAATTCATAACCGGGTGGTCAGTTTCACCACTTACAATTCCTCGGATGCAAATCAAAGCAGGAGTGATATCATGCAGATTTCACACACAAAACTGGTGATATATCCGCATATATCCGCAAAAATAGCAAAGCTCGACGAAAATGAGATGAATCAAATAGAGAATATGTATTTCAAGATATTTCAATCAACAAATGCTGGTTTCTTCAGCAACCAAACTGGGACGCAACCAATACATCTGAAAATTTGACGCATAACAACCTTAATTCCAAGCATAATTAGGCACTAAGTTAGGGGCATCATACCCTCTGGTAAACTAACATAACCATGGAAAATCACCATTTTGTATGGGTAAATCCACTATAAATGGCAATTTTCAATAGCTATTTTGGCATAACCAGAGGGTAACACATTAAACATGCTTGGGTCGCAGAATTGGTGGTACAACCAGTCCTTTTCGTGAAGCAACACTCCTTGAGATGAGGGAAAAACTGAGCCATTAAACATATCCCTATCCCATGAAATACTCGTTGGTTGAAAACAAATTCCGAATCCTATGGGTTCATAACCCCTAATAAATTACTAGTATAAGTCCCAAATTAGCCAATCAACCATGATGTTTTTCAATTATATCATGTTCTATCTCCATTTTTGATGGGTAACAATAAGTAAACAACCATCTAATTCCTTGTTTCATAACCATTATAACCAATCATCCAAGCTCTTCAACCCATGGCTCAACGACATGGACGACATCAATGCCCTGGGTCCCCCTGGGTCCCCCTGGGTCCCCCGGCCTCAAGCACTGCCAGGGCGGATGGTGCCGCAAAGTCCTGTGAAAACTCGGGGGAAGACGGAGCTCCGAGAGGTGAACACCAGCGTTGGTAAGGGAACAAATAAGGGATTATCATGGGACAACTAGGACATCCATGGATATCTAAAGTAACTCAGGGGAGGATTTTTGGGATATAATATATATATATATACATATGTATATCTATATATATATAGTTGGAAACACTGTAGATAATGGGATTAGAATGGAATGTTCACAATCTACCAACTGGTGAATCATGTCCTCAGTATGTAGAGACCAAGCAAAATCATTGCTACGGTCTGTGGCTGAGTCAACAGGGATCATCCTAAGATGTGAGATGACATGGTTAACCAACCTATGACAGGGATGCCATCAACTCATCCACCAGTCGATCAACCGCACAGACGTTGGTTGAGGATGGGATTCCCCGAAGCGTTCATGGATTGTGACAATCCCCATCCCCTTTCGTAATCATCAATCGCCAATGATCATTTATCATACATCCCAATATTCACTGCTTAAAATCCATGCAAATTATACTTGTTGGTGGTTTTTCGCCACCCCTCTGAAAAATCATGGAGTTCGTCAGTTGGGATGATGACATGACCCCAACTGAATGGAAAGTCATAAAATTCCATGGTTCCAAACCACCAACCAGTATATCTATGTTTACGTACAGTAGGTTTTGACCATGGTTTTTGACCATAAACTCCATGTAAATTATAGTTAAACATGGTCTTCACCATGGTTTTGACCATGGTTTTGACCATGGCTCACTTCACACTACACCCATTTCAGCACCTCTACTGCCACGGGTTCCATGACGCCCAAAGGGGGCTCCAGGGCCGGGCGCGAAGCCTCAGACACCATTTCTACTTGCTGTGGGTTATAACCCTGGTGAATTCAATGGGATAAGTAGGCTTAATCCACTTAACTGGGGTTATAACATGTTATAACTCACTTACTGGGATTTTTTGTCCACCAAGTAGGGGTATACCCAATTTCAAACACCCAACTGGAGATGATTTCATCCCACTTGGGAAGTAGCTTACGACCAAAAAGCGACGGGTGGACCAAACCTATGGGAGCCCCGGAGGCTTTTTTTTCTGCTTAAGAAAATGCAATATGATCTTCAGAAACACGGGTTTTTTTCAGGGGATCTAAGTTACCTACCCTCTGGTAAACTAACTTAACTATGGAAAATCACCATTTTCAATGGGAAAATCCACTATTTCTATGGTCATTTTCAATGGCTATTTTGACATAACCAGAGGGTACTCTAAATCAACTTAGCTGCGCTGATCCCATGCATTCAACTAAGTATTACTGTAGCCCCCAGCGGGATTTCCCTACGCAACAACTGACTTGAGAACCATCCAAAATTGTAATATCTAGATACTAAAAATGGACCATACTTGGTTCACCTATTTGAAGTGTATCTGAAGTGTATATATGGAGTAATCCCATAGATGGAGACTTACCAACCAGGCTTATTGACCAGATACTAAGAAGGATGATCCTTCAAACAGGGGGAAAATGATCAGAGTATCTTAAACTATGTCAAACGAACCCTATGGGAGGCTTCAAACACCAACTAGTTGCGGATTCAACTACAAGTCTGTTTTGGTGTTGTCCTTTTTTTAATTGGAAGTATCTACCTATCCTTTTCAGAAAAATGCGTCTACGGATGTCTACTGTAAAAAACGCGCGACGTCTACATCAATATCTAGCTATTCCGCCCGTCCATCTACAGGTTATGATCTACCTATACTGGTTGGTGGTTGAGCCTACCCCTCTGAAAAATATGAGTCAGTTGGGATGATGACATTCCCAATATATGGGAAAATAAAATTCATGTTCCAACCCACCAACCAGTACATCGATGTTTATATTCACTACGAATGCCTGACCCTTCACTGGGGGGGTGTTCAACCCCACAATGAGCAGGAACAGGCCATGGACCTCGACTCTAAGTGGCCTAAGGACGACAAGTCACCACAACAAATCCTGGCAACATATTTGGACTGCTTAGAAAGAAATGAAAAAAACATATATACATATAACACACATAATTATATATATATATACACATACGTATATGTTTATTTAGCCCAACAACCACAATCGGTATTCCAGTGCATTCCTGTTCTTGGGGTTGCCTCTCCTAGCTCTTGGAGCCCCCAAGATAGAAAATGATGGCAAGGAAACTCACTATAAATGGATGGTTTTTTTATGGGGGATATCAACTATAAATGGTAAACGGATTTCCGGATTCCTGACTTACAGTAAGGGACTTGGATGCTCCCAAAAAACCAAACAAATCACCTCTGAATATCAAAAAACTGGGTAAATTATGGTAAATTTTCGGGTATCTGCTACAGTATCCCCCAGTTGCGTCGATTTTTCATGGCAGGCCCATATGACTTGGGGCCACCATGTGGTCATTTCTTGTGGCCTTCCCCGTCATGGGCCAAGGATCGAAGCGGACGTCTTCCACCACTTGCTCTTGGTATTCCACCCTGGCACCGTCGATCTCAACGGCTCTGAAATGGGACCCTTAGGGGGGGCTCCAGTCAGAAGTGGATATACCCAAAGGACAAACATACAAAAAACGATGGAAATTCACCATGCTATTAATGAGTAGATCAACTATGTCTATGGCCATTTTCAATAGCTTTTTGTATGTTTGCCAGAGGGTGTATATATATACTATGTAATTATATATATATTATAATTATATATTTCACCATCATAGTCATAGTCATGCTGTAGCATACCGTAGCATACTGCCTGCACCAGTCGTAGCATCTCAAGGAAAATTTCAGCCACGACTGCGATCTTCACCAAGGTGGAGGCTTGTCCCCAGCTCCAAACTCCACCAGCAGGGTCTAGCTTAGTTTGGAACATGGTGGCGCTAAAAATCCCAACTGGTCTGGTTTCAATGGTGATTTGATGGTTTAACAATGGGTTAACATTGGTGAATAATGGGATGATCATGGGATAACATAAGTCCAATAGCCTATAGTTTCTGGTTGGTGGTTTTGAGCCTACCCCTCTGAAAAATATGAGTTCGTCAGTTGGGATCATGACATTCCCAATATAATCCAATATATGGAAAAATAAAAGGGGGTTCCAAACCACCAGTGGTAAGTTGGTCAAATGTTAACATTTGTGTTTAGATGTTTAGTATTGTTTAGTTATCCAGCCTCACACATTAGAAAAAAAAACACATGTTGATGCTTCAAATCCAACTGATGGTTACCAAGTTGGGTTTCTCCAGAACTTGTTGAATCATTAAAAAAAGTGCAACACGCCTCACGCCTCTTGGTCAAGAGTTCCAGCTTCTCACTTTGAAGCGTGCGTTGCTGGTTGTGCTCTTGTATGGCCTCTCGAGTCAAGGACAGACCTGGTATCTTCAGATATTGGAGATGGCCCTAGTGTAAATGAAATTATAAATGAATATACATTCCGGTCGTTTTTGACGCTATGGAAACATATGGAAACCATGGCACTGTCAGATGATTTGCCAACTGAAACACGGAGAGTCATTCCATGGCTACTTGCAAGTTGATACCATGGGGCACCATGGAGCATGTGGAGGATATCATCTCCAACCCCGGATACCCTCTGGTTATGTCAAAATAGCAATTGAAAATGGCCATAAAAATAGTGAGTTTTCCCATTAAGAATGGTGATTTTCCGTAGCTATGTTACTTTACCAGAGGGTATGTTCATTGAGATTCAGGGAGGAGTGGTAAGCCTCCCCATTCAGAACCCGTCCCAGTCCAGTGGTACATAGCGAACTGAGAAAATCGCCATTTCAATAGGCAAGTCATCTATTTTTGTGGGCCATGGCGTCCAAAGCCACGGAGAAAAAAAATCCGGAGGCTACTCGGCTACTCTTCCCAGTCGATTTTCCTGCCAACTTGAATGGATTTAATCTAAATTGGCCTCTAATAACTTGCCCAGGGGCACTCCAGCAATATCCAGCATTGGGAGTGGATTTGCCCATCTTCTATCTTTGCTGCATTTCTCAAGTGGTCATGACATGTCATGACTTTTCTGAGTGGGTCAGTGATATGCGGGCACAACTTGGCACCAAGATACATACAACACCTACGAACTGCGAATCCCCTGAACATGCTCTGCAGTATCTTCTGCAAGATGGTCCTCAGGTGTTCGAATTCCGAAGAACATACCCTGTGGTTATTTCACACAGCCATCGTAATCATCATGAAAAATACAATCCTCAAACCAACCGGCGGGTTGAGGGCCAAGGCAAGACGGGAGATGACATACAAGGTTTGCGTCTGGTTGATGCTGAAGTGTCCTCTGACTTTCTCCAGCCTCTCAGCACATGCTTCGGTGGCAATGTTGGCCACGATTGCGCAGGCCCTGGATCTCCCCTGGGCTGTTCCAACCGCACTCGCCTTGAGGTGCGCCAGGATGTCCGAATCTGAGCACGTCTCTTCGATCAGTGCCACGTAGTGTTAAAAAATTGTTCATTTGTAGATGATTTAGCAATTCAAAATTTGTTTTTTCCAGTTTGCTACGTTAAATTACCACAGTGTTTACTGTCAAACGAACCCCTGTTCTACCGAATGTTTGTCAATCCCATGATATCCCAGGTTTTCGACCATTCTGAGCTGGGTATATGAACCAGAGAACCCTCAATTGAACCGTGCACTCGACTTACTGCCCTCTCTACGAGTACCAGTTGGTGTACCCGGGAATACGTGCAATGTCTCCATTGAAAGGTTCTTAAATCCCTTCATCAGTTTCTGATTGGTGGTATACCTACCCCTCTGAAAAAATATGAGTCAGTTAGGATGATTAGTCCCAATATATGGAAAAATAAAAAATGTTCCAAACCACCAACCAGGTTTGCAATGTTCCCATTTTCTGGTTGGATATCTAACTCTTCACCAGTTGGTTCACCCTTAGATGGCTGAATCCCTATCAATGGCTGCTTTAAACATGACAAAACACCAACTTATCATTCAGAATTTCTCCTGAATTGGGTATGGGTCAATACCTTTTTGTCGCACCTTTTTGTCATCCGTCACGATGGGTCGGCTTCGGCGGGCCCACCGCTGAGCTGAACTGGCGTGTTGCCACTCAACCTACCAAAAGCGGTGCAATCCGTGCATGGAGACTGCTTCTTCCTGCGGGGTAGCGATGGATGCTACCGGCAGGGCCAGGAGTGTCGCCATTTTGGCAACTGGGCGGTCTCCAAGTTGGAGCTGCAACCAAGCATGGATCTTGTCATCGATGTCCTTGGCAAGAGTCGACATCACACCCATTGTCCAGCATCTGAAGCGCCCGTTGCTTGGGCGGTTATCTACCGCCTTAAATTCCGGCATCACCAATCGAATCATCTGTATCAAGAAACTTGCCCAGGATCGGCATGTTTGCTTGAGATCATATTCTTGGCTCTTGCTAAAAAGTTGCCAGGTGTTGTGCTTCGAGGTGGACTGGATTCCCCATTCGCCGGACATGATCTGGAAGGCAAAGAGCAGCTCATACCATGAATACCACTTCGGGGTGGCCGTGGGATCATGGATCTGCTGGAACCATGTAAGCAACTTACTAAAGCCAGGGAAACGTAAGTTGGCAGGGGCTCGGTCAGCCGCAACTAATGCTATTTGATGCCAGGAAATGAGGGGTTGATGATCGAGGGGCTTTGGCATGGCCGCTTTTGGGCCCTCAGCTACTTCTACTGATGCTCTAGCAACTCTAACCATGTGCTGATGTACATGCTTGACAGCTTGCCTCATTTGCTGGTACGCCTGACTTGCTTCCTTCTGGAGGTGCACTACTTGACATGGCAGCATTTGGAGGGCAAGTTCCGCCATCTTGTCAGCAGCATCATTAGCACTACAGGCCCACTGTAGCCATGCTAGTTCGTCATGGTAGGCTTGATGGGACTTGATATGGTGCAGGTGGCAGATGGATTCTGACGGCAGCAACGTCTGGACAATCTGCCACAAATCATGATCTGTCATCGCCGTTGTGACTGACAACCATCCACGCTGAATTGCTCTAGCTCTGCGTATGATGTGTTCACAGTCACTCCAAATCGCAAAGGTAGCTCCGTGGCACTTCATCTGTTCCAGACCAAAAAGGAGGGAGGAAACAAAGGCAAATAGTTCCGCTCTGATCACTGTCTGATGCTGGCCGGGGACTCCTCCCCATGCAACGGGAAAATGAGGCTGTTGCGGATCCCTTCCTGCAATTACTACTGCCCATGCCACTAGTCGAGTGGAGGGTTGTTTCGGGTCAACCCCTGTGCCATCACAGAAAAGATCAAAATGCTTTCTAGAGGGACAATTGGGAACAAAATGAGTGAGAGTATCCGGGATCAGGGTGAGGCTTGATCGATAGGCTCGAAGCTCATCAGGTTCGGTAGCCCACCCATGCTCTTGCAAACATTGTGGGGCATGCAGAATATACTCACGGATATTTGCTGGGATGAGGTTACGACTGCTTTCGGTATGGGAACATTCCCAATGACGATGAAACACTGAATCCGGGAGCTGGCAAAACTTGCAACTTGCTTCTTCTACTATTCCTGCATGTTGCAGTGTGTCGTGCGTATAAAATGTTCCGTTCTGTGCAACCCTTATGAATCCTAATTCATCAGAGGCAAATGTGGATTCTGGCTTCGAGAGCTCTGTGCTCACCAAGCGAAGGCCTTGGAAGCCCTTACGATGTTCCCACAATCCTCCAACCATTTGCTGCCATGCTCGGGTGAGTCGACGTCTGAGTTCTTGTACTGGCGTATCAAGAATGTGGAGAAATCCACCTTCTCCATCAGAGAAGATTCCATCTGCCTTATATGCCCAACATATGGCCTCCAGACGGGTAATCAGCACTCCCCCCGGGCTTGGTTTTCTCTTTCGAGTGGGTACTACCGCTGTGGGAGCCAATGTTGCATCTAACAATTCAGGAGGGATGTTCCTACGGAACTGTTGTACTGTGTTCCACAGCGCAAAAAACTCAGGGTCAGCTGAGGGGTGGGTCGTCAATGACAAGTGGATTTGAGGATTTGCCCCTGCTTTGGTACCTCCAATGGCTTGAAACGCTCCAGCACGAGCATCCACAAAATGAGCATTGCCTATGTGCACTGTGGATACCGAGTACATGGCCCTGGGCCACGCTACCGTGCGTAGCACCTTGAGCTTCTGATCATATGTCGCATGACTACGAGACAGCAAGTGCCACAGTGCTGGGAGGGCTTTAAACTTACTCGTGACTGTGGCATTGGTCTGCCTGGACTCAAATTGCAGGTGTGCTCCCAGGTCTCGGACAGCCTTGACAACAACCTCTTCTGCATCCCTGATTTCTTGCCTGCCTGCCGCAGTAACTGCCCATCGATATGTCTTCTTTTGATCAAGTTGAATATCAAGGAGCTTGCAGAAACCATCCAAGGATTTCAAGGCTTGGGATGTGTCTGACACTTGATTGGATTGAAGCTCAAAATTATCAACGTAAGTTGTGAAGGTGACATTGGGATGCTTCTGCTGAAGGTAAGCATGGAGCAAGGTGTTGATTAGGACCATTGCTACCACTGAAAGGCCACATAGATACATTGGGACCATGGGTCAATACCTATAGATACATTTTTAGTGGGATGAACATCCATTTACCAGCTATTTTGGGGTTCACTAGGTACCAGGGTTTTGACACACTGCCAATTCCCAATTTTCCTCCAGTTGTGCTGCTGGGCTGCTGCTTAAATGTCCATCATCCACCCGCGCCTGCCGGATCTGTGAGAGCTTCACGTCCCAGTCGCTGCGTTCCACGCGTTCGCCCAGGTCGCGGAGTTGCTCCTGGAGTGGGAGAGTGGGTCGGTGTAAGAGAATTGGATAGAAATGGTACAAGTCATAACAAGGTAGTGTCCCAGTTCGGAATCGCTAAGGTGCGTTTATCACTCCAATTTCACTATGGTTTATAGTAGATATATCGGACTACTTACTATGGTTTATAAACCAACTTATAACTGGGGGGCACAACCTTGTAGGAAACCTTGTTCTGTTGTACCCAAATGTGGCAGGATTCCACATAGGGATCAAAATGATCAAGCATAAAGTTAGAATCTTAAGCATAGATCAGTTTCCCGAAGAATGTTTCTACTGGAGACCCTCCAAAAAAGGTGGGTACAGTCAATCAACATCTATGGGATACCCACACACCATGGGGTTTAGGGCAACCATATAGGGATAGAATTCCCACATTTGTGGCCAAAAGTTGGAGCAAACCATTGCAATTTAGAGCACATAATTTTTGGACAATTCCAGAAGAAGCTAAACAAATTGATGATATGCTCGGACAATCAAAGCTACTGCAGTAATACCCATGGAACATGTCCAATGTGTAGAGAAACGCTTTTTATTCAATAATGGTAATAATGGTGGTTAGCCATTGCCAGATTAAAAAAAAACAATGGATGGTTTAATATATAGCATTTTTTTGTTGATGCGACTTCTCCAGCACATCTTTTTACCCAAATTGTCATGGTTGTTCCATGGTTTGTGACTCACAGTGGCCAGCCAACATAGCCAACCAACTATCCAAATTTAAAACAAGAGAATAAGTTTGAATTCTTGAAAAAGGAGTGTTATTGAAACAAACAATATTCCTCTGAATTGAAACTATTTTAACTTTTTTGTTGAAGGGACTCTAAAAGGTTGGTCAGACCCTGGTTCTCATTTGCATCTCACTCCATCTAATCTCACTGCAGCATGTATCAAGATGCTGACCCTGCTGAACCAAGCAAACACTCCAGGAAAGAAACAGTTGACTATTTTGGGTAGTATGGCTCAAAATTTGGCAGCACCGCCAAATGCAATGGAGTAGACCAGAAAGTGCAGTCGTAAAGGCATTAAACCAACCAGAAATTGGGGATGATTGGGGCTGAACGATGATTCAGCAACAAAAAAATGGATTTAGCCGTCAAAGAAGGTACGGGTCAAAATTCGGACGCAGACCACACATGTTGATAGATTTTGGTCATTTTTTGTGTATCAACCATCCATTTTTGGGGTCACCAATTTTGACTCATGCCTGTATGGCAACTGGTGAAGGGTGACTCCATTCCGGCACCTCGCGATTCTCAAAGCGAGTGCGCAAGGTGCGAATCTGTTCCTGCGAAAAAAACGGATCGTCACTGGGGATTTCACCAACCATCCCCGCTGAAGGGGACCCCGGGGACCCCCCAAAAACATGGTTGGCGGTTTTTTCTGGGCTTCGCAAGCACCAAGGTTACCATTTTCATAAACCATCCCAGTAACCAACCACGACTGGGGTCATTTTAACTATTTGGGCGGTATTATAATCTACTTTCTGGAATAATACATCATTTAAAACAGTTTCCAGAAACAGGTGGTAAAAACATTGAAATGCCCAAATTTATGACTGATAGGTGTTTTTTCCACATGATGTTTAGTCTTGGGGTATGCATATGGTTCTAAGTAGGACAAACCCGAGAAGTGTGGACTCATTTACCGAGCGTATCAATGGGCGATCCAAGAATCGACAATCCCCAATTATCAATGGGTCTAGCAACAAAAAAAATAACTCCAAGACTCCAAGTACCCTCTGGTAAACTAACATAGCTATGGAAAATTGCTATTTTTAATTGGTAAATCAACTATAAATGTGCCATTTTCAATAGCAAACTGTTGACATCACCAGAGGGTATATCCAATAATTCACCATAGATCTCGCAGGGTTAGCCGTGATCCTGATCAGCTCCAAAGAAGTAACTCAGCTGTTGCATTGGGATACGGAAATCTATGTGGTAGGGTCTTGTCAGTATAGGTTTAAATTGTTCTCATCATAAAAGCGAAACCAAAATTGAGTTTGGCATTACATTTACAACAATGATACAGTAAACTGTTCTGCAAATACCAATATCTCCACACAAAGACACGAAGCGCTCAAGATACCCTGTTCCCTCATAATTGAAGACTCAATCATATTTATGTACATAATATATGTTTACTTTATCATACCATCAACTAAAACATCTTATAATACGTATTGAAGCCATAGTGAGGTGCTTGTTCTTAATCCACAAATGCATTCAAGTATAGATGGAGATTGCAGAGGGGCCTCGAGGGAAGTTTGAATAACATGTTCCTTTGATATCGCTTGGCTACGCAGCTGAAACAACAATCACAGAAACCACATGAGTTCCCTATGTTTCAAAGCCTTCGTGATCCACTCCGGAGGCAATTGCAATAGCAGTTCCAACTTCTAAACCCCAATGCCAAATGACCTAGATTTCTTGCAAAGGGACATATACATAAATACAGCATATGTATATATATATATAAGGAACTACTCGTACTTAGAATATGCCGGAATTCAATCCTGCCCCCTCATAGGAAAAAAAAGGTACATAGAATATGTTTTATTTTTAGAAGATTTTAGAAGATCCATTTTAGAAGATCCAATCCCGAAAAATTCAGCTCCACCAAAAACCCTGGGCTCCCACCATGGATCACCATGGTTTTTTCCACTGCAATCGCGAACTTAGTTCAATTTCTTCAGTTTCTTTTTACAATCTAAACATATTTCGTAGGCATTCATGTCGGTTCCCGCTAAATCTGCCAAATTCCTATGTTTTTCAATCAAAATTTAGATTTTTTGACATTGACCGTGAAAAGCGATGAAAACCAGGGGAAGGTTCATCCATTTTTGAGGAACGCCACCTAATTCCATTGGTTTTCATTGCAAAGCAGTTTTTTTTCATTGTTCTGCGACACCGGTCGTGGGGGTAACCTTAGGTGAG
>Ga0126342_10011746_pt1 | contig 15631 bp, 11 predicted proteins | sample Cyp1metagenome_FD_92528 | JGI IMG/M metagenome (GOLD analysis project Ga0126342, IMG submission 92528) | Coral microbial communities from Lord Howe Island, Old Settlement Bay, Australia - Cyphastrea 1 metagenome | ecosystem: Host-associated > Invertebrates > Cnidaria > Coral ...
AAAAAAAAAAAAACGAAAACCAGTGAACACAAATAGTTTGCTTTTTTTTTGCATTTTTTTTTGCTTTTTTCTAATTGAGGTTTGGATTGGAGTTTGCTTTTTTTTTGCATTTTTTTTGCTTTTTTCTAATTGAGGTTTGGATTGGGTTTTGCTTTTTTTTTTTGGATTGGTTTTCGCTTTTTTTAGTTCAATTTATTTTTCTATCGTTTTTTATAAGTTGCCTTTAAGCCGTGTCACAACAACAATACATGAGAAGGGACCAAGGGCCTAACGGTCACAAACGCTGTCATGATGCAAAAGTTAGAGCGAAAGATGTAGTTGACCATGTAGATCGCTGTTTTTCGCTTTGCGGATTGAACCACAGAAAATGATCTTGTGGTTTTTAAGCAAACATAAACTGGTTGGTGGTATACCTACCCCTCTGAAAAATATGAAAGTCAGTTGGGGTCATTATTCCCAATATATGGAAAGTCATAAAATTCATGTTCCAAACCACCAATCAGTAAATCACCCATTTTCAGGGACATCCGGTGAGATATGAGGTATATAAACCCATGGGACGATATCATCACCATGGTCACGACCTAGTTGGTGCCCTCAAGTAAAGCTGATTGTTACACCCAGGTCCGCTTTGAACGTCGCCGCCGCTGACGCCCGTGGCTGATGCAATCCCCATTTTAAGTTGCTGTTCCGACCGGGAAACAAACCGCCCGCACTGAACGGGGTGCAACAAATCGTCAGCTACTCATGTCTGCAGGAAAATCCTGGTATATAAATCCAGGTATATAAATCCAGGTATGTATAATATATATATATATTAATTATAATTCCAGGCATAGTTATCCAAATTCTTGATGAATTCCACCTGCTTTGCAAGCTGATCACCTGATCAACGCCCCATTTCCAGGATGGTACCTCTGTCATCCCAACATTGTCCGGGGCCTTAGAAAGGCCCGCTTTTTGTCGCCATGCTATGGGGGCATGGTGACCGGTTGTTCAAAGGATTGAGTGGAAAAAACAAAAGGAAACCCCACGGGGTTTTACTCCCATCTTTTTTAGGCTTTCCGGTAGATTTGTTGATGTTTGCTGAAATATTCCGGAAAGGTGGTGTCTGCCACAAAGTGGGGCCATGATAGGCAAGTTACACAATGACTACAGTATGTAACCCAAATGTTTGTTGCAGTAAAAGGGAGGGTGTAAGACCGCAAGACCCTGCTGAAATTCTTCCGCCCATTCAAAAACAGGTGAATAGAAAACAAACAAGTACCTTGGTTGAAACAGCACATATCAACAAACAACAAAACACATCAAATGATTACCCTCTGGTAATTTAACATAGCTATCAAATGTGGCCCATATATATATATAGTTGATTTACTCATTAAAGATGGTGTAGTTATGTAAAGGTTTACCAGGCCGGGTATATAGATTCCCCGATCCTCAGTTCTGATGCAAAGCTCTGGGATCTCGTGCCATCGCTTCAGCTGTCAACCACACCTGGCGGAGTGTCTGGATTCCGACCACTGTCATTTTTTTTTGGGATAAATCTACGGTTGCAGCCGCAGCCATGGATGTTTCCATGAACTATGGGGCTTTCCAGTTCAACATTTCCATTCCAGGAACCTGGAGGTGAAGTGACCCATGAGAGGTCGCCCTTTGTGGTGGCTTCAACTTCTTTGACCTGTTTTATCCTATCCAAACAGCATACTTGCCAGTCGGACTTTTATCATCAGGGGAGTACTGCTATCTAGCAGGTGCTGCCGTTTCATTTCCTGCAGTTCAACACATTTAAAACTCCCCTGCAAACTTGGGGGCATTCACACCTTCACGGCACTTTCCCCCAGTTTTCAGCTCTGCTGGACCTTCAATGTCTGGCCCAGACTCTACGCTACTGAATCAAAGACTTTCAGGAAACGCGAGCTGTCTGACTGACTACATCTCTTCAACTGACGCTTATCCTCAGATACTGATACTACACATTCCGCAAGGAATGGAAGACTAAAAATGCCATGGTAAACCCAGCAGGCTTCTGGAGATTTCTACCATGAGCTTACCAATTTAGGTCATGTGTGACCAATCACCTCCAAGGACAAGCGAATCATCACCCAATGAATCATTGGGGGTAACTGGGCGAATGGTTCCCCACAACAATTTGGATGGCATCCCAAAAAGACCAACTGCTTCATAGCAACCTGCGGCTTTTTGGGAATCGTTTCTTCCGCAAAATTTCCCACCATTCCAGGGTTCGGTCACGACATGAGGTCGTGATTTTGTTTATCCATATATATATATAAACGTGATTGTATACACTCTCTGGTGCTTATTGAAAAACACTATATATACCCAGAACTATGTCAACGAGCGATTTCACGACCTCTTGGTGACGAAAACAATCCTCACCTCGTGGCGTGGCAAGCAAGTGAGATATCTTTGCCTATTGCATCCGATGCTGTTTTTTGTGTTTCAGAAGGATGATGGTCTTGATGCTGACAATGGTGGTGATGATGACGATGATGTTGATGCTTTCTGACCAGTTTCATTTCAATATATGTCCTTTGATTCTTTGATGCTAGCTATTTCTTCGGCCGGACATAGTCGTCCACACGTAACCGCCACCTTTCCATGGTTTGTTGGAGCCATTCTTTTCCGGCTGAGTCTTCTGATCCTTGAGCCGCAGTTTTTCGCAGCGTGCTGGCGTGCGTGCCTTCACACCTTGATTTCATTGGGATATATAGGATGAGTACCCACATTTTGGATGAACAATACCTCAAAATGCGCTTTTTATCATGCAATATCTTTGGATCACAAGGATTTTTTCATATTGAGTCATACTTCGATTTCTTGAAGTGGCTCAACCATACCATCTTACAGCATCCAACCAGGCGCAACTGGGAATTTCTATGGGGAACATCATCATTTTTAATAGGTAAATCATCATAAACCATCTATAAATGGCTTATTTTCCATGGCTATGTTGAAAAACCAGAGTGTATAGGTAAAAACCAAAAAACACATACACACAAAATTGGATTGATACACATGCCAACTTGACGACCATTCTATTCGTTCTTGGGATGTCCCGGCCTTTACAGTAAAACACCTATTCCCATAGAACCAGTATATAGACGATTGCAAAGTAAGGATCGCCAACGGTATACGGCGCCTGTAATTCAGTTGTGGGACATCCGCCAATCCAAAACGCCAGGGGGGGAATGGTTTTTTCACTGATTAGTAAAGCCAAAGAAAACCTGGATATATTAAATTATAATGAGTTATAACTGAAAACCTGTATATTGAGTTATAACTTATAACCTACAAATACTAACCACTTAAAGGCTCCCTTTCACCATGGCCCTGAAACGTACATGGTACTACATGCTACGACGTGGTTTCACTGCGGCGCTTTTCTGGCTCAGTCTGCCGCACTGCTGCGCCACGTTGCACGCACCTGGCCCCTTTAAGGGGTGATGCCGTCAAAGGAGCCGACCTGGCGTAACGTCCGGGACGATACCTCGAGGATCATCCCATTGTTTCAGTACCGTCGTAGCAGAAAAGCCTGGGGAAAACGTCAGTTCCTTGTAGTGGATTACCCATTATAATTCCAACTTATAGTGGTTATTACCCCATAAAACAAATCCCATTTTAGTGGATTAAACCCCAACTAAAGATATATAACAGCCCATTTTTTAGCACTTACAAAGAGCTGTGATCACTTGGATGACCGCGGACTCCATAAACGCGGAGTGCGCATGTGTCCACGTTGTTTTTAAACGAGACATGTGGCGCGTGCCACTCCATTCAGAAAAACACATCAAAACAGGAAAGACAATTTTGAACTCACTGCTTCATACTATATATATACTGTATCATTGTATATATATATATACTTATAAGATAGTATCAGTATTTATCAGTTATATCCACTGATAGAATCTTATGTCACCAGGTGCCATGTAAAAAAAAAAAAACACGCCGCGCATTCCGAATGCTGAGGCGTCCACTTATGGAGCCAGCAGAAGATCTGGGACTCGTGAGCTGGAAATAGCAATCAGGCACCATCAGCAGGTGTTGCTCCTCAGGGTGCCCCGGTTTAATCCCTTGTTGTGACAATTGAATGGGGGATATATGATGTAGAACTATATGATATGAGTTTATTATAGTTATATATATATATACCCTTATCATGGGTATATCTACATATATATATATATATCATGATAACTTTCATTGTTCCTCCTTACCAGGATGGTACTTATCCTACAGATCATGGTAATAATAGGTCCCAATGGATCGATCAAGATCCCAAGTTTTGCGCTGTGGATTTCTTGGCTAAAGTGGTACCCGGCCTGGTAAACGTTTACAGAACGAACTGGAAAGATCCACCATTTTATAGCTGGGTAAATCCACTATAAATAGCCATTTTCAATAGCTATGTTAAATTACCAGAGGGTATCTATAGAACACTTGTGACTAGGAAGGGCCCAAAAGTGGAATACGGCAGCCGACAAAAATCCTTGAGTCGCGCCCTTGGAACAAACAACTCCGCAAATCGTAGCTGGATGGTCAATCCGTAAAGCCTTTACCAGCTATTTTCATCTATTTTCAAGGTTACAAATGGAATTGTCATGCCAGAAATGGGGTTGTTTCCCTGACTTATAACTGGTACTTCGGGCCATAACTGCAAACCATTAACAAAAAGTGGCGTTGGATGCGTTTCCAACAAACTATGGCCTTCACCATCACAAGCAGGTCCTTTTGCCGATGTGACCTTCTGAAGACATTAAGATCACCTGTTCCCACTTCCAGCCGTGCTCTCAGATTTTCTAGGTATATATAATTATATACATATATATATAATTATATATACTTATATATAGTAGATTGACAGATTGGCAAGTGACAGACCTACATTCAATTTGTATCCCAATTTTATCACCCATTCATGGATACGCCCATCTAGATTTATTTTAGAACTAGGGACAGTATTTGATAATACTCTTCTTGTTTTAACAATCTTGAAAATATGAAAATCAATGGGCAGGATTATCCCATATATTGTGGAAAATAAAACTCATGTTTGAAACCACCAACCAGTTTTTGTCAGTATAAGTACTGATAAGTAGTGATTATAGTCTAAGCCAACACAGGGCCAACACATATCACTAATTTCAAAGCAGGAATCCTCAGCCTCTTTCTCATCATGTTCCGCGTCATCGCTGCTGTCCTGCCGGGGCCGGAAGGGGGACCTTAAGGACCTTGTCCGGGCCACCGTTCTCCTTTTGGGGCCACCATTCGCTAAGGGCTGAAATTCCTAAACTGGAAATCGACAATCTGCTGTGTATATATACTAAAACGGTTATACTAAAATTATGATCATATTATATAGATTTTATAGACACCATATTATATGACTATATATCATAATATTATAGTTATATAACATAGTTATATATAATGAAATAATATAGTACTAATATAGTAATACTATGTTTTACCTGACCCCTGGTAAAAGCAGTACTGTATCTTCTTAATTAGGTACCACTATTAATGGGATATATTATCCAATTATCTATCCCACAGTTTATCTTATTTGTAATATCTATCCCATTAATTAGCATTAATCCATTATTCATATAGAGGTCTACGAGTGGTGTCGCTACTTCTTCCCACTTCTTCTCCCACTGGGCGCCCGGTACGGAAACGGTTTGACTTCCATCGCTGGCCTTGCTGGGAAAAATACAGCAGCACCCCAGGAGGTCGGGTTGGCGCAGATGATTACAATGTGTAACACAGTATATATATAATGATAATATAATAATATTATGATAATCTATATCAATAATCTAATCATTTAAATTAGATAATCATAATATCAATTAAATTAACCTACATAGACCAACATAGACCAAAGTACCATATATATATAGTATAAATCATGAATATAACTAGATAAACATAAATGGTTGACAATGATATGTATATATATATATATAAATATGAGGATCTATATTAGATATTATGTATAGATAATCATAACATCAATAATCTAATGATTTATATTAGATAATCCCAATATATCGAAATATGAATTATCTAATGGATAATGTAGATGATTTGGGGTTTCTTAATAAATGGGGTACCCCAATAGCTGTATGGTTTATAAGGGGAAATCCGATCTATAAATGGATGATTTGGGGATATCCCAATTTAAGGAACCCCCAAATATTTCACCACAGTTCCAGGTGGTATATCGAAAAACTTGGGAATAGTTCATGGGACTATTTCATGGGACTATTAATTTGAAAAAAATGGGATAAAACGAACCATCCGGTGGAAATTTGAATTCATGTTCATGGGATGCTCATATTGGGATCATCGGGAAACAAAGCATCCGGTGTCATCTTCGAGGTGGCGGGCCGGGCAAATCCTGAAATCCATCCCTGGAAACAAAACAAAGCTGCTTGGTGGTTTTTCGCCTAGCCCTCTGAAAAATCTGAAAGGACCAGTTGGGATGATGACATTCCATTGCCAATCTATGATAATATATGGACAGTCATAAAATTCCATGGTTCCAAAGCACCAATCAGAAAGGGTAAAAAAACCCAGCAACAACAACAGCATACAACAGCAACTCCGGTATTTGAAACCACCAAGTAGTAAGGATGACATACAACTCGGGGTGCTTCCAAATGGAAGTCCGATACGACCGAATCCCACGGTATGCAAACAACACACTGCACCACAGGGGGGAAGGAGGTGTTACACTATGAGCTGGAACATTCTAGAACGCATATTCAAATCCAAAATAGAACGTTAAGAGCATGACAACATAAGCGTATAGATCCCTTGTCAACCCATTGCAAAACTCTGTATTCATCTCCTTAAGTCCCTATTGTGGTTGCGTATACATCCCCATGTTTGATGGTCAAACCCCACTTCCCAGTACACACTAATACACATCCAATTTTTGTTGGCTAAAGTTAAAGCCCCATTCCTAACATCTTTTGGATATATGCCACAATTTTTCCAATTTTTGAAAATAGGCTAGCACCAAATTCATTGGTTGATCATCGTCTTTCCCTTTTAAACTTGCAGTAAAGTTGGGGCCACCATTTTTGGACCCATCTCTTGGCTTGGGGCTCCAGCCAAACTTTCTTCGTGACCGGTAGCTTCTTCCGATCAACCCTTAGTTTGTATCATTTTTTAAAATGCCATGTTACTGCCTTAGATCTACCATTTGTTTGTTAAGCAGTGAGGTATCCTTGAAGCATCCCCTAAGTATCCTTTAAATATCCCTCGCGTCTCCCAATAACTAGATCCAGATTATACCCTCCTCCAATTAAACTCACACGGATGCGGACAACCCAACTTTCAAGATTATTTTCCTAGGGAAAGCGGAAAGCATGAGGTTTTCCACATCTATGTTGGATTACCCTGGGGTCCCAGCCCCTTCTGCTCCCGATGCCTCTCCCACCTTGAGCGCGCACCTTGCGTTGCGCCTGCTGTGCCATCAAGGCCTGCGTCACGCCGAAGAGGCCTGGAGAATTTCGCAAAATGTGCGGGGTTCAACCGGATTTAGGAGAGGTCATGTTCCGCCCTGACTAGTGTGTACCCCCAAACAAAACTGTGCCCCAGACAAAATACGATCCAACATGTCAGTAAGGAATTTAATGGGCGACAATTGAAATCTAATTTAAACTTGTTTTTTGCCGATGAACTAGTGAAATTTGTAGTACTTGTAGTATCTTCTAGTAGTTGTCGTACTTGTAGTACTTGTAATACTTGTAGTGAATGGGTTCAGCATGTTGATTGAGTTACCTTTTCCACCTCAAGATGTTTTGTTTGTTTATTAAGGGTGTAATAAGAGAAAGAGAGACACATATAAAAGAAAGAGAGAAAGAACAAGAGAGCGAGCGAGAGAGAGAGAGAGAGAGAGAGAGAGAGGAAGAGGAATACGAATAGGAAGAGGAAGAGGCAGAGGAAGAGGAAGAGAAAGAGGAAGAGGAAGAGGAAGAGAGAGGAAGAGAGAGGAAGAGAGAGAGAGAGAGAGAGAGCAAGAGAAAGAGGAAGAGAGAGAGAGAGAGAGAAAGAGAAAAGGAAAGAGAAAGAAACAGATAATGATATAGAGAAAGAGAAAGAGAAAGAACAGGTTGCTTTTGTAAAAGGCTTTTCTTTCTTCTCTTGGCTCCCGGATCACCTCCGGAAAAGTTTGCTGTAATTCCGAACCTAGGCAACAAACCTACTAAAGTGAACTGGACCCTCTCATGGTCCAGTGCCTTGGAAATTTGTGGAAAAACTGCTCTTTAATAAGGGTTTAATAAGCGATCTGATTCTTTTGGGAAAGTCTTGGGCTTTGAAGTTGGCAAGAACACATGTAAATAATTTGTTCACACATACGTTTTTTGGCAAAAAAACTGGTCAGCGAAAAATTCTTGCCACAGTAGTGAAATTTCCAAACATTACATTTGTTTTAGATTTTATACTAATTTGAACATTTTGTGGCCACACAAGAGCGAACCTAGCTACCAGGACCCAACAGTCAGTTGGTAATACAATATCATATAATATCTATCTATCATTATCCATCTATATAGCATATAATATGTATATATATATATATATAACCATAAAATCGCATAAACAGTTGGGACTTCACCACTGAAGACTTTCCGAAATGGGAGTTGATGAGATTCAACCAATACAGAAAGCCCTTCCTGGTGGTGAGGATATGGAGATGTTCATACCAACAGCCTTCATACATACCTACAATGTGGCGTCCCCTAGTTATAAGTTGGTTTATAACCTCGTCCAACTGTAGACATATCATGATATATCATGGTAAACCTAGTTTTAAACCAACTTGGCTAACGTTCGGGTGCCCCGACTAAGGTAATACCTACAAATTGCCGACCAACTCCGACAAGAGTTCTAGTTCTCCTGCTTGAGAGCCGTCCCAGTTCGTGGCAGTGCATTTCCGCATTCGGAAAGTCCCATGGAATTATTCCAGATTGTTCACTAAATAGATTTAAATTACCCTCTGGTAAACTAACGTAACTATGGAAAATCACCATTCTTAATGGGTAAATCCACTATGAATGACCATTTTCAATAGCTACCGATCTGATCATCATTCGGAACGTCTGTTTCACCAAGAAATCTCCATGCTTGAAATGACGTCGTCGCCTCCGTAGGGCTCACGGGACTCCACCTTGATTTACCACGGGGATCTACGACGGAAATGATCACCACGGTGGTTGTGTCCCCTTAAACATACCAGATATGATACCATGATTATCCCAGATATGATACCATGATTATCCCATGATTCATTAATTTCAAGTGGTAGCATTGATGATATATTTCCATGTATCTGTATACAATGCCTCTTTTTTTTTCTCTCTCTCCCTCTCTCTCCTTCTCTTTGTCTCACTCTCTCCCTTTGTATATATCATATCCAGAAAAACCCGGTGACTCCTTTTTACCCCTGGGTTAATTGTGGAGTATCACCACTATGGCGGGTAAGATGAGCCATGTAACCTTCAGGAAATATGTGTATCTGTTCATTGGTATCATGTCTTTATTTTTAGCCGGAGACATCCTCCTTCTGCCCGAAAAAAAGTAGTTCCGCACTTCCTCACCATGTGGCCCGAAATCGCTGGGATCAAGTGCCTATTGGATGCAACATGCTCCAAAGAACCCAGTTCAGTCAATCTACAGAGTGAGCAATCAAGACAACCTCTTTGTTTCCCAGTGAATTGGTATGGGTCTGGTTTTGAATAACCCACCCAAGTGGTAGAAGTATAGCTTATCTTTAGGGTTACTGTATTTCCCATTCAAACCCTACAAGCACTTCGAGGGAATGCTAATCCCATTGATGGAAATTTCGAGATGCCCGAATGATTGGCCTCGCACTGTCGCAAAAACTCTACAACTAGAAATGAGGCATTTTGCCACATTTCTCCTTACGAGCTCTGATTCAAGGTGAGGTCGTTGTCAGGTAGTTTTTTTTCCAGCCCAGACTGCCATACGAATCGGTCCCATCATTGTAGATGCCACAATTTCTGTGCCACCGCCCAGGCACCTTATGATGGCTACGTAGCGGCTACAGCCATGAAAGTCCTATTTGGAGTTCCTTATATAAGGGTAAACCCAAACAGTAACACCATTTACCCAATCAACCAACATCTTCATTTGTATAAAAGAACCACACCCCGAAGAACGTCTTAAAAACAAAAAACAAGTTCTAAATTGGAAAAACCACCACTTTTTCGGGGGGATGATTCACTGAATCCAAACCAAGCGCTGGAGATGTTGGAACCCATCTCTGGTCTCGATGTGTACAATCCTACTACTTCCTACTAGCTTAATCGTTACCTCACAAAAAAAAAAAGGTCAATCAATCTTCCCTGTTCTTTCACAACATATTGAGTTGTACTAAGTCTTAGCCATCCAAGATTAGTATCCCATGAATATCCCATGCAATTTCTATTCCAGCAACATCTGCAACCCCTGTTTTCGGAGGCTTTTCGCCAGGTCGTCTGCCAGCCGCGGTCAGTCTGAGGTGCGAACGGTGAAGGTCTCTTGATAGGCAAAGCGTTTCTGGCGCCGAGTTTCAAAGCGATCTGCATGGTGGGATACAGTAATAGCCCAAAATACCTGTTGTGAGTCAGTAAATATATAAGCCCATTTATGGAATGATAAGCCCATAGAAATAACCATAAAAAATAACCGGTAAAGGGCTTTAACTGTAGCTACGCAGCCAAAAAAGAGATCTATTGCAACCATAAATTGTGCTATATCATTGGCATATCATGGAATCTAAGAAGCCCCCATCACTGGGAACCCCCAAAAAAGGTGAACATAGAGGCTTTATGGAGGAACAACTTGACCGACACCAATGGGACATACCCGACACGGCCCAAAATCAAATGAGGCTTGCTGGAAAATCATCCATTTAGTTCGATGATTTTCCCAGCGAACTAAACCTCCAACTATATATATATATACACTGGTTGGTGGTTTTAACCATCTTGGAAAATATTAGTCAATCATATATTGTGGAAAGTAAAACATGATTGAAACCACCAACCAGCTCCATATATATCGGATTTCCCATTGCTATGTTTGATTGCCAGAGAGATGCAGAGAGTATTTACCCTCTGGTAAACGTTTGCATAACTATGGAAAAACACAATTTTTAATGGGTAAATCACGTATATAAATTAAAAACATGGCAAATTTCAATACCCTCTGGTGAACTAACATAACTATGGAAAATCACCATGTTTCATGGGAAAATCCACTATAAATGGGCCATTTTCAATAGCTATTTTGACATAACCAGAGGCTACTTTCCATGGTTCTTCACCCACTCGGCTCTATGGCTCAGGACTCACCTTTTTTTCACGACAACTATACTTCCCGCAAACATACTGTGGATGGAAGAAATCCTGCACCACCTTGGATGGTTGAAACCCAAACAAAATAATGGGATGTTTACCACCTATCAACTGGTGCAGGATTTCGCAACCATCCACAGTAGGTCAACATATTATTCCCCTCAAATTCAACAAAGGTTGAATACAAATCTGATTATTATCTCAAGAAATTGATAGGTGCCTGCAATTGTCTGGTTGCAACCCCCCGACATCCTAGACCCATAATTAACCAGAACAAATGCCAAAAACCACCAACATTCTGGGGAAAATAACGAATTTGTATTTGCATGAGTGAATTGTTTGGGTCTGGGCATACACAGCATAGTATGGCGATATGTCGAGCCAAAACAAAAGTGGCACTTTTTTCACAAAGCTGGATGCTGGATGTTCCCTGCGGATGGACTCATGATCCAGGACACCCTGTGATATCCAGTTCATCCCAGCTATAATCCCAGTTAACTACCCAGTTGGCCAGTTATAAGGTGAGCTTAGCTTCATGGCCCATCGAAGCATTCAGCGGAATCAGCTCACAAACTCGTGGGCTGTACCAAGGAGCAGCGGCTCTTGCGTTCCTTGGGAGCTGTCAACAGAATCAGGGCCTACTCACCCTCCCCATCTCAGAAACCTTGGTTTAGTCTTGGATCCATTATTTTTTGGGGCCAATTTTTTGGGGCCCAGTTTAGAAGCTGGTCCGAAAAAATGCTTCGGCCTTCCAAGCTACCTACCAAGTGACCCAGAACTTGACCAAGTTCCGAACCGATTCCAACTGCAACATCTGGGTGGCTTCATATAGGGTAAGTCTGATGAACTCGATTTCGAGGAGAACTCTTCAAGGACATCCATAAATGATGCACAACGTCAGCCGAAAACAGGTATGATTGTTGGGTTATGTTCATCCAATTACTAGATATTATCATGATATATCGATATATCCACCATGAACCCCTCTTTTGTCTTGTTTAAAACCGACTTGCTTATGCAGGGGGGGGCCCACTTTGTGCCATCTGAAGAGGCAGGAAAACATTCAGGAAAGCCTGCTAATGTTATTACTGTACAACAAATACACAAGGTATGCTTGGTGAGCACCATTTCTGTCCATTCAATTTGATTCAACTCATTTCCAGACAATATGGGATAGAACTTAGAGGTAACCTCCTGTAAACAAAAAGATGTGGAGTTTACCCACCCATTTGAAGAGCATCTTCTGAACCTGACACCATGGGTATTCCACATCTGTATGTTTACCGTGGATGCTTCGATGAGGTCCAGACTTGCTATCCTCCTGTAGACTCACATTGTGAGGTAGAGAAGCCCACCATTTCTACAGATCATATTCCGAACGGAAAACCCATGGGTTTTCCACATCTTTTTGTATGTTTACCCCCGGATAAATTCATCTATCTATCTATATATATATAATTAAATATATATATATATATAATTAAAAATATATATATATATATATATAATTATATATATATATATAATTAAATATATATATATAATTAAATATATATATAATTATATATATATATGAAACCTCTGGTGAACATCTCCGTAGCCAAGAGTGTTCAGCCTCTGCGAACAACTCCGGCCACTGGTGGATGACTTTTGGACAACCGGGATTTCCCATTTCAACATGGTGCTTTCTGGAAATCCAAGAAACTTTGGAATATGTGCTCGTCGCCATCCAAACCACGACAAACACATCTAAGGATACGGCTCCGTGTCTATAATCTCTCGAGGTTGCTTTGGAAAACAGGAATTCCTCCATGCCCAAGATATTCATACATATTGTCCAACATATTTGGATCTATGGCTGATTTCATGGAGTATCATCATTTTCCCTTCTTAAAAGGCCTTATGTGTTTGTCTGGCAATGGGATAACCCAAACCCACCAATTTATCATCATTTGTTTGCACTTGGAAGGTACATCCCATTTTCATCCATTTTCAGAAACACCCATGTATCACGTGGAACAAATGGGGCCTCTACTTCCCACCTTTCTCCATTTCATATAGTTGGTGATATACTATAGTCATGAGATATCCCCATTCTGAATGGTTGTAGATCCCCATTGTTTTTCTATGATTAAACCAGGCTGACTTCGGAGCTATATTCCTTGTAGTCAAATCCATATGTTCTGCTAGTTGAATCTCCATTTTGGTTCAGCATACCCCATGAAGGTCAAATTTGTGGTGCTTAAACATGGTCAAACTAACTTTATTAATTGTCCACTTGTTAGTATGTTTTTTTTCATGGTAAACTTCACCATTCCGTAGCCAAAGCCATGACCGGAGGCGAGACACATGGAACATCATCCTCGCAGCCTCCACACGAGCCTCCCTGGCGAGAAACGGGTGACCATGCGAAGTGGCCCCCAGTTGTCAAAAATGGACCATTCGAAATCAGGATTGACTAGGATTTAACAGGAATAAATGGGATTTACCATATGATTTAACAGGAATTAATGGGATTTGTTCAGATTTAACAGGAATTAATGGGATTTATTGAGATTTCACGGGAATTAATGGGACTTGCTGAAACTTACTGGGACTTGCTGGGATTTAATGGGATTCACTACGATTTAATGGGATTTGAGCCCCCAAACGCTATGTTTGTGGGTGTATAAACCCAGGTATACCCAGCATAAAACCAAGGCAACCTAGACATATATCAAATCAGCGAGGTGGGATGCCATGGCCAAGTAACATGGTATGAATGTGGCATGGTCATTTCATCATTTCTGATTGTTTTTGAACGGGTAAATCCCTACAAATGAAGCGAAAGACAACTTTGAACAGAACATCAAACATGTGTTCCACAACGCACATTTTTAAATTAGCAATCAGAAGTGCTGCTAAGAAAGAGAACGCGTGCTTGTAGCATTTGTAGCATTTGTATCGTTTATTTAAAATGCATTTGTTTGCATTTTTCAATTAATAATTAATAATCATCATTGTGCCAATTAAAATGGTATCAATTAGGGTCCACGACCCATTTTTAGATAAATCCATATATCATCGTACATGATATGATATTGTTGTTTATTTATCCCTGTTATATGCCATGCGATTTCCCCAAATCACATTTTTGGTGATATATCCCATTTTAATGCCTTTATAATCCAGGTAAGTGTTTCCCCAACGGATCCCCATAACTTTATAGTAACGCATAAATCATGGTAAATAATCATCGAAGGAAGTTTAGAAGTCAAACTTCCGACAATATGGGCAGATGGAAAAGCAGAGGTGGGAAGAGTCAGAGAAGAGAAGAGAAGAAGAAAGAAGATCAGAGAAGAGAAGGAATCAGAAGAAAGAAGATGCAGATGGGCGAAAAGGTAGAAAAGTCGCGAAACACTGTGTTTTTTCCAATGATTTGTGGCTCCGGAGGGTCGAAAAGTAGGCTCGCTAAAGCGGCGGGTGCGGAGCCATCTGGGCAAATGAGAGATGAACAATTGCACGCCGTTGTGGCGCAAAGCACGTTTCCAACAAAACACACCAATGTCGGAGAACTTTTGGAAGTTAAGATGTTTAAAAAGTGCACGCCCTTGTGGCGCGAAGCACATTTCCAACTCAAAATGTACAAAGCACAACATTCTCGGAGCACTTTTTGAAGTTAGGATGTGATTTTGTGTGGCGGGCGTGAGGGATTCTGCACCCTCCTAAAAGTGAGCAAAACGTGAGGGTTTTGTAGCACTTTCAAAAACGTTGGCAGGCGTGGGACATGTGAAGAGGATCTGCAAAGATGCATGTCGCGTGGCAGGTGCAGTACAGGAGACGTGTTCATCAGAGATGCTAATAGGTCAGGGTGGTGAGAGGGGTTGCATTTTGGAGTATCATATCTTCAGGTTTGCTGAGATGATTTTGCGTGACAATGAGCTGGCATCACTTTTTCGTGGCGGCCGCAGTACTTTAGACAGATGGAGTGGAAAAATTGTAAAACACAAGGGTACGAGGCAGTCAGCTCTGCACTCAACTTTCCTTTTTTGAAGGAAGTCTCGGAGAATTGCTTCGTTTTGGATGCTGCCAACTTCGAAAATTGAGGAAGTCTCGCAGAATTGTTTCGTTTCTGAAATTGTCAAGTTCAAAACTTGAGGAAGTCTCCCAGAATTCTGATGTTGTCAAGTTCAAAACTTGAGGAAGTCTCCCAGAATTCTGATGTTGTCAAGTTCAAAACTTGAGGAAGTCTC
>Ga0126342_10011747_pt1 | contig 15630 bp, 21 predicted proteins | sample Cyp1metagenome_FD_92528 | JGI IMG/M metagenome (GOLD analysis project Ga0126342, IMG submission 92528) | Coral microbial communities from Lord Howe Island, Old Settlement Bay, Australia - Cyphastrea 1 metagenome | ecosystem: Host-associated > Invertebrates > Cnidaria > Coral ...
CTCTAGGCTCAAACAACAAATGAAAGTCCTTGAAGAACGGTTAGTGTACTTGTTCACTTTGTTTTGCAAGGATCTTCTTTGTTCCTGGTTCCATTTTGGCTCAAGGACTTTCATTTGTATGTGAAATATTTTTGTTTTCCCTCCCCCCCTCACCTGTTGCGTTTTCTTTTGGGGTATGTGGTCGTGTGGCTTATTTCTTTTTTCACCGCTTATTCGATGCGAATGCATTTCGAAATGCATGCTGGATTCAATTTGGATGACAAAGCCATCATCCGGATTTGTACTCGTATTCTCTGCAATTTGTAGCAAGACTCAGATCAGCTTGTTTAGCCGCACTATAAGCTTTCACAGCCCTCCGGGTCTATATTCGCAGTTCTTGGTCATCTCTCCAAATTGGAGATGACCTGTATCAATTATTTGGCGATATTCGTACATCTCCACGGCGTGGTTCAATGGTCTTACCATTTCGACTTATCCGGGATGTTTGTGATTTCATCCTTGGTTTGCCCCCTCAGGATTGTTTGTTGTTGCTTTTGCTGTGATTCTCTGTGGGTGATTTCACTGCAACGTCCTACGGATTTCAGTAGCCACGCATTGATGAAATTTGCAATATCACTCAATTGAGAGAGTCACATCGGATTACAATCCCGTGCTCTCTTCTTCTCTGCCGATCCGTTCTTTTCAGTGAATCTCCAGGACAATTCACTTGGCGTTTGTGGCGTTTTTCCATCCTTCTTTTGATTGATATTCCTGGTCAGATTCATATATATCCAGGATGGGTGATTTGTGCCATCTTGATAAATGGTTCAGAACTATTGGACCTTGCGTGTTGTGATTTCGAATCTGACATATCCAGCAGATGAAAAAGAGCGACGTCTTTGAAGACACTGACAGAGAACGTTTGAATGGATGTACTTTTAACAATGTGTTTTGTCGGACTAATTTGGGAATCTAGATTTTACCTCTAGGCCCTATAGGCTCAAACAACAAATGAAAGTCCTTGAAGAACGGTGGTTTTCGATGCGCCGGGGTGATGGGGCCAAATTCAAGCACCTTCTTTGCCCTGTAGATGATTTGCGCTTGCAGTTGGTGGGCCGTGGGCATACCTAAAACATTACTCCATGCATGAAGTCCGATTGGAAACATGGCCAAATGGAGGAGTAGATACTCCTGCGTGTGCGCTATGCCAGCAATAGTGCCACATTTTGCGTTCCAATCGTCTTGTCTGCTCAAAGAAGGCCCATACACATGAGCTTCTTTCCTACAAGCCAGGAGAACATCCCAGTCGTCATCTAATTCCCCTCCGCCTAATCCAGTGCACTGAGCATCCAGGTATCCTGTGTCAGTGGGATTAAGCTGCCATATGGTGCTTTCGAACACAACCGTTTTCCACTCGCTGTATTTCGGGTCTGCATGACTAGCAAGAATCTCGTTAATGGTCAGCTCGGGGTTCTTCGTCTCTAAATTCAGTTTCTTTCGGAGTATCTCCAGGAGGGGACGGACCTCGTTTGTGTGGAGCTGCAAGCTAGCACCTTGTCCGCAGAGGACCTGCATGGATTGGCAATCTTGGGGCCATGGTGTATGGTCATTGTAGCGATGGGGCATTGCTTCTGGCGTCCAGAGGCACTGGAGCAGTAGTACTTGCATGTGGGTAAGTTTGCGTTGCTCCGCAACGTAGGATTTGGCAACGAACTTGCTCCCTCGGACAAAATCACTGCCGGTGGGGTGGGCCCATAGCGGAGGTAGTTGGTCAATGCCGAGCAGGGCTACTGCTAGCGGGTAGGGGCCTTGTTTCTGCCATTTTGAAGCTTTTTGCCTATTCGCACTTTGTTTCCCTGGAAGGCATGCACGATTGGGGGCAGGCAATAGGCGTCATCAAGGTCCTTGCTCTGGAAGAGTTTATCCCCAGGAAGGCAGAGGATGGGGAAGTTGGATGGGAAGACCGACATGGGTGAAAGTGCCCCTTGTTCGAAGATGGGTCGGGCCCAGGTTAGGAAAGGCGGGGTTCTGTGGATAAAATTGGGCCCAAGGTAAATGCCGTGTCCGTGCCGTGGCCATTCTACCCCATGCGCGGGGATTGGGAAGGCGACTGTTCCAGCCCATTCACCTAGCATGGCCCAGGCATGTGTCCAGTCCAATGGGGTCCTTGCTTTGCATCCCATTAACGGGGTGAGGAGTAGACCTCCGCGGAGGGCTTCAGCTGGATCTTCTGGCACTGCAGTGGTGGCAAGGAAGCTAGCTCGGCTGTTGCGGAGTTCGGCAACCCATTCGTCGGGGGATTTGTTGTCAACTGTGTTGGCAATGCGCCTTGACTTGTGCGCTCGGGTGTAGCTAGCGTCCAACATGGTGGCTTCGCTGGTTGCGGTTGATGACATGTCTGCACCTTGCGTGTGTTCAGGCACTGCAGGCTCTTGGGCCATGTCGACATCATCGGGCCGAGCTGGTATGTGACCCGTAACTATGATGAGACCCGCGTTCAGTTCTGCTTTAGACTCTGTCATGAGGAGAACGGCTGGTGGGCAGCTGTTTGCACTGGCCATTGTGTGGTGCTGCATTGCTTCTGCGCGGCTTGTCTGATCTGTCATGAGACGACTTACCAATTCCGCTACTTCAAACAGCGTGGTAGGGACACAATCCGAGTCAGTGAGTGCAAAGTTTACAGTAGGGTGTACTAGGCATAGGGCTTCAAGGACAAAGGCGCCAGCCCATGTGAAGTGCACTTGATTCAGTCCTGTATCTGGGCAAATCGGGACATAAATGGCAGTGGTTTTCTCCTTGTATGGACCTATGACTTCACACCTGCTCTTTATCCATGGGGCAAAATAGGGCCAGTAATCCGGATGGTTCTGGCTAGGCAGTTCACAGTTGTCGACGAAGACATATGCCGTGTCGTACTGGGAGAGCCATGCTAGGTTACTTACAATCCATCGGTAAAGGGCGGTATAGTCGACTTGGCTGGTGGCTGGCTGTTGGGCTCCGCTGCATGGTGCCTATGGTCTTCGTGGGATACATAGGGGGTGCTCGAGGCATCTGGCTGGAGCCAACATCTGCCCACCTCCACATCATCCCTGTGTCATCCATACCAAGTGGAGTCTCAATATCTTTCATGGAGCTGAAGGCTGCATCCATTTGATGAGCGAGGTAGGTAATGCCATCGACGTCCTGGAAGTTGATGGGTGCTGCAACGTCCCATTGCTCTCTAGGCGGGGGCTCAGTCCCTGCCAAGAAATAGGGAGTGTCATCATTGGCGTCGTAGTACAGAGTGTCTTCACTGGCAGCCGATGCTTCATCTGGAGGCTTGCCAGTTGTGTCTGGTTCTGTCTGGTCAGTGTCCGTGTCCGAGTTGTCAGGATCATCCGGTGCCAAGGAAACAAATCTGTTGCTCACCATTAGCTGCTGGAACATGCCTGAGTCGGAAAGCTTCTGAACAACCGGTATCCGGTGTCAGACGGTGCGTGAGTGAATGGGGCACTGGAAATGAAAGGCGAATTGGGTAAGGGTCACACTATATCGGTAGCGCCTATAAGCCTAGGAGAGGCATCTTTCTCCCTGCCATAGGCGTGACCTCCAACTTCCTCATCGCGTTTCACGGGCGGTTGCAACCCATCTCCCTTCACTGTAGCAGAAACCTGTGCTTGCTCTTGCGGGAGTAGATGTGCGGTGTCGTTCTGCCAGTTCTCTGTTGCGCCACCTCGACAGTGTAAGTGGGTTTGAAGATTATAGAATTGATTTCATGTGTTTGGTTCACAGATTGAACATCTTTGACCCAATTGCATGGCCAAGGGCGACTTAGCACAGTGGCATGAATCATCAAAGATCTTGAAAGTGATTTCAGGCAGTCCAAGAGGCTGCTTTGCATGGCATGCAAGTTGAGGCTCAGCAGGGGATGCATTTACAAATACCTTTCATGCCTCCAACACTCAACATGTTTTTTCTGTCTGGATTTGGAGAAAGCATGTGCTGCTCTTTTCAATCTTACGATAAGTATTTCGATGTGCAAATGCAGGAGTTGCCAGCTGAAGATCTTTGCAAGACTTCCCAACCTGCTGAAAAGGAGGCTTCGCAGGCAATAGTTTTGAACACTTTTGAACCGCTGGTTGTCTTTGAACAAGTGTATCGAACTTGTCTCAGAACGACATTGCTCGCTTTTGCTTCACCACTTTTGTTGACACACGTTTCTTTCGCATTTTTCGCAGCTCAGGGTTTGACAAAAACCCAAGCAAATTTCCTGCGCAGCTTCACCTCTCAATTTGACTTTCAGCATGTGGTTGGAACGCCTGTCGAGTGACATTCTTGAGCAACAACAGAGTAAATCCTCCAGCAAACCGGCGTGATCCTTGCACATTCCTACTGCCCAATCGCATAAGCGGTGCATTCAAAATTAGTAAGGGCGGGCCCGTTTGTTCAATGTATGCTCCAAACCATGCAAAACGATAAGGAATATAGAAAAACAATAACCACCGAATATATGTCATCATCTGCAGGCATAACAATATGATAACCAACACGATAACAAAATCACACTTAGAGCACTGTTGGTAGAGCTTGGGGTTCGGCTACCAACAGACGTAGTAAGATTTCAAATCTCACCAAATGCATGTTACAGTCCTGGATCATGTGAATATCAGTCATTGCAACACTATTGGTCTTCGATGAACGCACAAGCTTTTATGATTATTGATATTCACTGTAAAACGATAAGGAATAAAAACATACGATGACAAAAACAGGCTAACCATGATCCCGCTCTCGCGAAAAGAACGCGAGCTTTGGACCTCTAGTGGAAAGCTCCTCGGCAGCGATGATTTTCGATTTTGCTATCTTTTGATGATTTCTGGTTTTGGCACGCACCTGAACGTATTGACCTTAGACAGAAACATGGACACTTGCACACATGCCGTAGGACATTTCATGGATCTGTTTTTCCAGCTGAGTCAGATATCATTTTGAACGTCATGATATTGCGATCCGCCCAGGGGCAGTCCCGCGGCATTTTCATATTTGGCCGAGGCCGTAACGGAATGGGAGAGGAAAAATATGGAAAAATCATGCAGTGCAGGAAATCATAAGCACCTAACAAACCATCCGAAAGTGATCGATCAACTGTCAACCATCCGAAAGCATCTCCATTTTAGAAGCCCTAGAATGCAGATACATCAAACCACCAGCAACAGGTTATTTATCAACCCATTAAGACATCGTTGAACCATCAATCATCCATTGGGAAGCAGCTCTAGCTCCGCAGTGCTGGAAAGCTGTGTTAAGTAACCATCAATAAACTATCTTTACATCCACGGCAAAGTTTCAATGCTCTACCAAGACACTGCAAAACAACGACCCATAAACACTACGTAAACCACCAGGAAGTGGTCACTAAACCATCAACATGAGTGTGAGTAGCTCCATTTCGGTAGTCATGAAGTCGATTGAACCTTGTTCGATTCTTTCAACCTGTAGCTTTCGTTCACCCCACCTGGGATTGAGCATGCCATATTTATGAATTTGATTCATCATGTGATGAATATCGATCATGGGTCATGACTCATGACTGAAATTCTCCGATCTTTCTCTCGATGCTTTGCCGCCATTGCAGGGACTGGAGGAGGCGCACTTCTCCCTCCGCAAGGTCTCAAGTGGACAGGGGATTCGGATTGGATTCGGTATGACTTGGTGATGACATTTGCCATTCCACATGTTTCTTGGTTGTTCCGGAAACAAAATCAAGAAGCATGCCTTTTCACCGGTAGCTATATCCTCAAGGGTTTGGATCAGACTGTCCAACCAACATTCCGAGACTTAACAGTCATCTTGAAAGATACGATGTGGTTGACGCAGTGTAATTAAGAAATACAAAAGCACAAACTGTCAGCGCTCAGCAAACTTAAAACAACATTAAGATTCGCTGAGTGCTGCTCTTTCGAAAGGTTCATGGACACTTAGATTGAACAATGACATTGACTTAGTGTGTTGATTTTGTTGGTTGCACTGATTCTCTCTAGAAGTTGGATGTGTTCGTGGAAGCGCAGTGGATCTTGGCGCAAGGCCCAAGAGAAAGATCGAGCCAGTAGCTCCCTCAGTTAAATGGTTTGCTCCCACTCCAAGCATTTTGAAGCGTGGCTTTCACCTTAAACCCCGTCTCCCAAAGGCAAGGGCACGCAGAAAGGCAAGACTCACATTGAGTTCAAAAAATGTACTTTCCCTCTAGGCTTGCAGCGTATCAACGACTTGGAAGATCAATTGCAGAACGCGAAGGCAACGCGAAGTGAGTAAAGATCAGCATATTATGATAGCAAGTGATTTTGAGATAGGTTGAGGTAGTGTTGTCTGTTCATGATCGCCTAACATTTTGAGCTTTGAGATGATGCACAGATTGGGAGCAGCCAGATTTAAAAGCTTTGAATTTCTCGTCACGTGTTTTGTGGGAAAAGTCCTGTGACGAGTGGCCCGCTAGGCTGCTCTGCACCAAAAAACCTTGGAATGCCAGGCTCGGACCTGCGTGAATGTGTCTATTTTTGGTTTGTTCTCCTCGTATCTTCGAAGGGGGCTTGCCCCGGAGGCAAAAAATTGGAAAGATTGTATGTTGTTTTTTTTTCGAACCGAAATCCACATCCAAATTCACAATTTGAGGGACGTTAAAGATTGTGTTTTGTTTCTTGTGACTCTGTCTCGCGGATGAAATCAAGACAAAATGGTTTGTTCGGCTTCTCTGGAACAACAAGTCAACCAGACCTAGGCTCGAAACTGTGCTGGTTGTTTGTATGTTTTCTCCTATTTAGATCATTGCTGCCACATACACACACAGTTGAAAAAAGTAGAGAAGGTGAAGCTGGCTATGTGGATGCCACCGGTTTGGTTGAAACTAGCCACACCACAAGCATGGCTTTTACCATGAACATACATATGAGATCTTTATAGATCAAGCAATGGCGTTCAGCTCAACTCATGATCCTCTCCAATTTTGATGATTGCATTTGGTGACAGCTTATTATCGGTCACGACTTCTTAATCGGTACCTGGCTACGACCTGAAATGGGCGACATGGCCAGACGATTTTTTGTCCAGCTTTGTCACCTCGTCAATGAAAGACGACTTGGTGAACCATTCGGCCCCTTGGCCGTCACAGTCATGACTCAGGGCGAAAACCGTGGCATCAAGCGGAGCCACTGCATCTGCCCATTTGCTTCCGCGCATAGATTGAACACCTAAAGCTAGGAACATTTGAGTGTGAAAGCGCCAAACAAAAACATACAAACAGCATTGAAATTCTGCAACCAAAAATGTGTAACCATTCAACCAAGGCGCGCTTGATGAGCTCATAAACGGCGTTGTGGTCGTCTTGGAACCCCTTGGTGATGTGAAACTTCAGTTTGTTTTGCCGGGCTGGCTTGAAACAAGGGAGCAGCCCGCCTTTGCCTTTGATGGCTGAACTGTTGATGACTGCCTTCCCGAGAAGCGACTGCATCTTCAACGACAAACAAGTCAGCTCCCCATCTGTCCTCTGTCACCACCAGGCGGTGCGTCTGTAGCCTTTGGATCAAATCTGGAGAGGATGATTGAACCCAGCATGATTTTCCAGACCAAGAGTCGCAATCACCATCTTGGTTTTTTCATTTGCGCTTTCTCGCCTTCTGCGTTCAGCAATCTTTTTCTTGTCATTTTCAGTGTCCAATGTGTCCAATCTCTTTCTTTCAATGATCGCATCTTCGAGTTCATCGGTCTTGTTCACGGTGCCAAACTCAATTGCCTCCAGCAATTGTTTTTGTTGCTTGTTCCCCAGATAGCGTCAGCTTTTAGGGGTTCTTACTTCTCAATGACTGGGTGCCTGATCTCCAAAATGCTTCCACCGCTACCGCCCTCCATGCTCCCAGCTTTGTCTCCCTTCTTGTCTCCCACCACTTGGGTGACTGATTGCCAACATGTTTCTGCCGCGGCCGCCTTGTCTCCCAGCTTCGTCTCCCAGCTTTGTCTCCCTTCTTGTCTCCCACCACTTGGGGTACAGTAGCTGGTTGCCAAAATGCTTCTGCCGCTGCCGCCTCGTCTCCCAGCTTCGTCTTTCTTCTTGCCTCCCACCGCCTGGGGTACCTGATTGCCAAAGTGTTTCTGCCGCTGCCGCCTTGTCTTCCAGCTTTGTCTCCCAGCTTTGTCTCCCTTCTGGTCCCCCTTCTTGCCCCTGCAGGGAGTGGGGTACTTGATTTGCAAACTTATCTTTATTTTTGTTTCTCTTTTTGTGTCTCTTTTGTTTTTCTTTCAGTCTCTCACTTGGATTTTGGGTTAGTGGTTTTGGTTGTGCTGGCTCCGACTTCGGTTTTGATTTTGAATGCTAGAGGCCGGCTTATTTCAACAGAGCTTTGGAACAGAGCTTGTTTTCTGAACAGCCATTGAGTTCAAGAGTACCATAAACAGCTATCGTGGGCCTATGCCGGTGTAATCTTTCTGAAATCCCGCCTCATAGTCATGGTCTTCTGCCCATTGATGACCACCTTCAAGTCCAGCAAGGTCCCAGTCCAGGTTTTCGGCATTGTCAACAGCCTGCCCAACTTGCCGCCTCCGCTTGCTGAGCCACTCTTTTATTGTTCCATCATCCTCAGTCTTCCGCTTCAAGCCTTTGTCAATGCGTTCTTCTTTGCGTTCTCGTCCTGGCAGGGTCACTTTTCAAGCTTGTGAATGTGCACCTGTTCCATTCATGACATGGATAAATAAAGTTTTCACATGAACATTTTACAATTAAACGATCTGTCCTGGGCCAGGGGCACATTTCAAGTTCAACTCCCGCGCTGCAGCACAAATCTTGCCTACTTGTATGTCAAAGTCGCAACAAAGCAAGCGAATGTTCCTCGATTCAAACTCAACAGACGCTCCACTCCTCCCCGTTGCATTGTGGTACTCGGACTTGCTGAAATTTTGCTCGGAAGCTGACGTTCAAGCTTGCCAGGCCAAGTATCGCCAGAGAACAGGGGCAATGTATGGCAATGTTGTCAGTGGGGAAGTTGTCTTTCTTCATCACTCTTGTAAGGGTTTGACACCAGGCTTCCGGACTTCCGCACTCAGTCATATTTGCTTTCCTGCTGCACCGTCAGAATTTCATCAACATGACAAATAACATTTTGATGGGAAAAAACACAACATGACATGGCAATGAAACTAAACTAGCGAACCTCGTGGCCATGGGGCGTAGCCGCTGCAGTTCTGACAGCAACCCAGCTCCATTCACACCAAAAGCCTTTGCCAAACGGTTGGCACAGGCTGCATCGTCGTGATTTTGTCTCCCACTTGGGGGTACCTTGGGATGGACGATTTCCTGCTTTTTTTCCAGCTTGTGTCCTACTTCCCCTCCTTTTGCCCAAAGAGTTTACTATACTGTTGGGGTTCTTTCTCTCTTGAAAGGGGGGCCTTAGTGGGAAGGAGGATTTCTGGTCTTGTCTCCCCGCTTGCTTTCCATTTTTTTTGGTGGTCTTTTGTCTCCCAACTTGTTTCCGATTTGTCTGCTTCCTTGTCTCTCTTCTGTCTCCCATTGCTGTCTTGTGTCCCCCACTTGTCTCCTAACTTGCTTCCCTCTTCTCTCCTCGCTATGGTTGTTCCCCGTGTGACTCCCACTGTTTTCTTTTGTCGCCTGCTTGTCTTTTCCCTCCTCCTCCTCTTGTCTCCGACGGAAGATTTTGCGCTTGTCTTCCGTCAGTCTCCCCTTCCTTCCTTGATTCCCACTTGTCGCCGAACTTCTTGCCCGTTTGGGACGGAGGATTTTGGACCATTTTCGGCATTGGTCCACATGTCTCCCACTTCTTCTCGTGTTGTTTTTGTCTCTCACTTTTTCCTCGTCCTTCCTTACTGCATGTTTCCAGCGTTCTTGACGCTTGTTTCCGAGGGGGCGGTTGACCGGAAAGGCAAAGCTGTATAAGAAGAGCGCTCAAAAGATGCTCGCGGACCTGTTTACCAAACCCTTGGATTCAGGCCGAATGAAAATGCTCTTAGAGAAACTCAACTTCCACCTTTGCAGAGGAAGACGCCATTTAGCATTTGACGCGTGAAGACCAAATGGGGCTGAGCCAGGCTAGGGTAGAACGACTTAGACTTGTACAGTCGCAGCAAATTCTCACTCGTACTCTGCCTAGGGCCAGAGACATTCCTTCGGGAGGCATGTAGAGATGTAGCGCCTAGTACAGTCATGTCTGTTCATGCTATGGCATGCATGTTGTATAGATGCCGTAGCACCTTTTCAAGACTTTTAGAGACTTTATAGTAGATTTGGAGTTGGGAGCTAGCTGTCTGTAGACTAGCCCAGAACGACTTTGAGCCCAATCGCGAAAAGGGGATCAGCACGATGTGGTTGCGTATCCCACTTGAAACATTAAGTTTGCAGATGCCTTTGGTCGATTGCGCAATTTTAGCTTCACCATGGTGTCCTTTATTTGTTTAAGTAAATGGTTGATTAATCACCCATTCGCATGATGGATTTGTTTGAACAGAAATCAGAAGCACCAAAATGACCCAGGAAAAAACATCACACTAGAGGACCCACAAAACAATCCATGGGTACAGAACAATTTGGAGATGATTTCTTTCCACAATAGCGGACCTAGAGATTAATCAGCATACCACATTATACCCATATAGAACCAGACATGATGAGGGTATATTGGAATACTGTTACCAATGTTTTTTACGGAGTTTCGGGCCCTTCAACGGCGAAGGATTTCATCTTGGCCATGTTACAAAACCTCGGTTTTCACGCGGTTTTGGGCTTGAAGGGGGGCGTCCGGGAAGGACAATTTGGCATCTGAAACTTGTTTGCTCTGGATCGGCGCTTTTGGCCGCTGCGCTGCTGCTGCTGCTCATGCCTGCTTCCCTTCATGCTTGTTTCCCTTCATGTTTGTCGCCCTTTCTCCGATTGTCTAACCGTTTTCGTCATCCGCTCTCTCTTTTCAATGAAGGAACCTTGCTTGACATGGTGGTACTGCTACGGTTTGAGAGACGCCGAACTTTCGAGATCCCGGACGAGTAAATCCCTATCGTGTGACGTAAGACGTCATGTAGTTATGAAATGTTAGGACTATTTATGAGACGTTCCTGCCGTATTCTTAGGGATGGTTATCGGGATTGGCTTATGGATGTGGTTGGTTTGGTTCGGTGGGGTAGTAATTGTTCATCCAACATTTGCCGAAACTCTTGAGGCGACTGGCTTCATGCAGCAGTAGCTTGATTTGTTCATGTGCCATGGAAGGTATGATGTTTTTTTTCCAAATTTAGGAGACAGGAGTGTTCCTGGATGTCTCATTCTCTTTCGGCAAAGCCGGTTGAATCCGACAGGACTCAAGTTTGTTGTCTCCATGTTTTGTCCCTGCCTGGTGCTAGATGTGCTAGGCCACCGACCGAAAAGGATCGCAGAGGTGGCTCAGGGCTTGGATTGGGCACAGCTGGTGCTTTGATCAAAACTGCCCATCTTCTGCAAGCCAATGCATGTCTTTGATTTCAAGAGTTTTGGACTGCAGATGAATGATTCCATGTTCAAGTTTGCAGACCGAAATTACCCTGAACAGTGACGGTGACCAGAAAGATACGCACTGATGTGGCTTAGGTTATTTCAATTCAGTTCAGCTCCTTCTCAGTTTGTGAAGCAACAGATATCACCAAATCGTTCAGCGGAGTGTCCAGAGTTCGATTTTGAACATTTGCCAGGCCTTCCATGCCAACGGCGCCTCCAGATTTGCGAGAGGCAGACTGCGAAAACGGTCGAAGTCGCGCATGGGTCTACCCGTTACGGGCGGTCATCAGTTGAGACATTTTGAAATGCATTGTACCCCTTGTTGCGATGAATGAAATCGCCTCATGCAATTGGATCATGTCGAAGCTTTCTGAAACGGTTGACTTTCCCGAGCCTTCTTGGTTCAGGCGCTTCTCGCATTCGGCGCACCAAAGGCGCGTCAACGGCAGAGTCCGAAGCCATCCAGACTGCTCGACACTCCGCGCGCTTTAACTGATCTGCTTGTTTTTATTCGGTTGGAAATCATTGATATTTCGGCGATTATGCCCATTGATCGGTATTGGACTGTCATCCCTTCGTTGAGAAGGGTCAATTTAGGTGGACATGTTACTCGTATCTCTTTCAATTTTGCATGATTTCTGCGCATCACCGCTGCTACCCCGCTGCAAATTTCCATGTTGTCCGTAGAAGTGATTGCGGCTACTTGCAGGTCGCAACATCGTAGATGGAGAATAAGTCTTTGTGACGCATTTGATGCACTGATGCAGTTTGGTTCCCAAACGTGGGCCTTTTGGGTACGGTACCTTTTGGGTACGGTGGTATGGTGTTGTATGTATGGACAACCCCTTTGACCTGTCAGGCAACAGAAGCTGCCAAGCAGGATGAGTTGAAGGTGTCGCATGATGTGATGAGGTATTTTTTGAGATCCTGGAAATTGATGTTTGATGTGGATGTTTGCGCTTTTGACATGCACGATGGCATGATGATCAAGCCTTGCAAGGGCTGGCAGGGCTGCCGTTCAAGTCAAACAATTTGAAAGATTTTTGCAAAACATCGATAGTCTACTATGATCTCCTGCGGTAGTACTGAAAACTTGTGGCGCAGCACCGCGAACACCAGGCAAACCCTGAGCCGAATACACCACAAAGTTGCAGCACGAAGGCAGACGGCAGACAAGGGTCCTGTGTTAACATTTTTGAAGCACAGCGCAACTGGGGACAGGGAAGGGGCTGACATCGCTGGTGTTGTTCTGCAGGCGGGCAGTGCGCAATGGAACCCAGATTTTACTTGCAGCCTTGACGCATTGCAGGCAGATAAGGCCTTGTTTGTGATGTGTTTCTTCAGTGGCTCGATCAAACATTCAGGAAATTTCATGCAAGAAAACACTTCGACGCAATTTGACTTGTGATTTTGCTGGTGTGTCACGTCAAACGATGTCACATCATGTCATCGTTCCTTTTGCACGAGGTGCCTGCCGTGAACTCCGCGCAGAAGAGACAAACGGAGCGAAAGGCTGGATTGGCCAGCGCCATGTTGTGAATAGCGCGTGTTTTTCATTGCGGATGTTTTTCTGTGACAGTCAGTTTGGCAGGTCTTAAATTGCCACCAATACCAGTGGACCAATGCGTTCAGTGACGCCTTCAATGAAGTAAAGGCCTTGATTCTGCATCCATCTTTACTTTGGGACTGCGAGATAGTGTAAAGCTGTAAAGCCGCAGTCGGCATGTATAACTGACCTGATTCAGCGCCAAAAAGATATCACGCTCAGCCTTTTCTGCAAAATACAGAACCAGTGGCGCGGCGTTCGCCACGGGCAGGCAAACCCTGAGCCGAGTACACCGCGAAGTTGCAGCACGCAGGCAGACGCCGGAGCACTGTGCTGCAACGTGTAGAATAGAAGGGATTGACATCGCTGGTGTTCAGGTGGGAAGTGCGCAATGGAGCCCAGATTCTACTTGGAGCCTTGATACGTTGCAGGCGGACAAGGCCTTGCCTGTGACTCGTTGACATGTTTCTTCAGTTCTTGTTTTAGGTCAGGGTTTCAAAATCGATTGGTGCGTGCACTCTTGTTGGCCAAGTTTAGTTTATTTCTTGCTGGAAAACCTTCTGATGAAGCTCACAAGACTGTTTTCTTGTTGCTGGATTTCTGTGTTGCTGCTCCGCTGCTCGCTCCGTTTTACTTTTGTGCCAAACCTTTCGCAATGTGATGACCTGATGGTGCAGCGCATGTGCCTTTGACACATGTTTGCATGCATTGATGGTCAGAAAGTCTGTTGTGGGTGCACTTTTCATTGTTTTGCCGCATATGTCTCTTGACGCTCCAGCAAGTCTTGGAAAAAGATACTGTATGGAATTACCAATGAACTATTTGATATACCAGCTCACGAAAGACATAATAGAGCGCGCTGAAGAACTTGCTGGGCCTTGTCTTTTGTTCCCCAGCGGCTTCGATGTTGACTTTGCAGCGGGCCATCTGCGGGTGCATTGCGTTTCTTACTCATCTTTTCACTTTTCTCATCTTTTTTTCCAACAATATGTAAGATCATGTCTAAAACAGTGAGTGAATCCAGCAACGCTGTGATAACATCCCTATAATGTGAACCGTAATCATCGTCCTGCGATGCAAGTCTTGAATATTGGATGAAGCACGTTTTGAATCTTCGGCGTTCAATATTTCTACGTTGCAAAAAACTTGATGAAAGTCTTTCGTGAACGTCCTCAGAAAGTCCAACTGTTCCAGAGAGAGGCATTGTTGAGACTTGATCAGGCCCCTATTGGCCTCGGTGGAGAAACGCCGAGGTGAGCTCAGACTCTTCATCCCCACGCGATTTGGCTGCGCGCAACATTTGAGTCCACCTGTTTCAGGATGAAGAGTCTGAGCACAACGACATTTGCAACCTCTCCCCCGAATTCTCCAGAGGCTGGGGAGGTTACCAATGTAGGAAATACCATGCGGATCCATGCGGTATCAGACATATATATCATATATCATACATATGTAGGCATATACAAATATATATATACACAATATATACGCATATGAATGAATATGTATATATATATATATATACATATCACACATACATCATTGATATATCGTTCATAAACCGACACATCAAAAAACATGCATAGGTTTATAGAATGTATCAAGTATTGTTCCCACTCAAATCACACAGACGTATAGCAAGATATATCATAGATTGACTATAAATATCAAACATATATCTTGCACATGTCATTGGCACATAACCGATACATCATCAATGTCATTGGCCCTTCTCACCATTTCTTGCAGTCGGAAAGTGCCGAAAGCGCAGAGCGCGCAGAACGTGCAGAAAGGCGCAGAAGCGGACTCGTGAGTGCCTTGATGCTGAGTGCCCACGGCTGCACGTCGGCCCTAGGTGTGACAAGTTTGGAGAGGAAGAGAGATCTTGGGAGGCCGGCGTGTTTGAGTTGAATGTCACAGCATGCTGTGTTTTAAGAGTACCTGTACATGACCTGACTGACCCCATGCTTTGCACAGGGGCTTGTGAGCTTCATCAGGTTTCCTGCACCCAGTCATTGATGTGTTTTGAAGAATCATCTTTTAGGCATAGGATTCATTGCATCACCGGACACCACCTTTCTGCCAATTGTCGCGCAGCTTATCCCTATGTGCTTCAGATGGCTGCAACTTTTTGCAAACCATGTTCGAAAATTAGTTCGGAAGCGGGCTCTGCACGCCTGTTCCACGGAGCCTTTTTCCTCGGATTGTTCTTTTGCATCAAAGGCGCCAGCGGCAGGAACTCAGGAGGCGTGCTGTGAAGTGCTGTGTTCCTTTGATTCCTTCCTCCTCACGACAGAGTTGCCCCTTTGATTTTCCAGGCAACTCCAGCACTTCCAGAGCACGATTCTCAGTTCTTGACGACCGCGCGCTGTAAAACTTGAAGCATCGGTGCCATTGGCTGCCATGCGCCACGCAGGAGATTTGTCAGCGAGATGTTGCCATGGCTGCCTGTGCATCCCTCAGTTGTGGTGGGTGGAATTGAGGCTAAGTGCTCTTCTCGCCGGTAATCGCACAGCGCGAAAATTTGCAAAACTTTTCGCAAAAAGTCAAAAAGTCAAAAAGTTTTCGACTTTTCGAATTTTTCGATTTTTTCGACTTTTCAAGC
>Ga0126342_10011748_pt1 | contig 15630 bp, 14 predicted proteins | sample Cyp1metagenome_FD_92528 | JGI IMG/M metagenome (GOLD analysis project Ga0126342, IMG submission 92528) | Coral microbial communities from Lord Howe Island, Old Settlement Bay, Australia - Cyphastrea 1 metagenome | ecosystem: Host-associated > Invertebrates > Cnidaria > Coral ...
CTGTGATGAAGTTCATGCGAAGCAGACCCCGAAGCATACCCCCGAAGCAAACCCCGAAGCATACCTTCGAAGCATACCCCCTAGACAAACCTTCCAGTGGGGATACGGTATTTCCAGACGAACAAAAATATAAAATATAATTTAATAATATATATATAGTAATATATATATATAATAATATATATATATAATATCAATATATCTATAGTTACTATGGTTTGTACACCAACTTTGAACTGGTTTAACCAATCACGGTTAACAGTTGTTCATTCATTGTAATCTTCCATGATGAATTAGATAATAAGTCATAGTCATTTGTGTTTAACAAGTAATCATATATATATATATACACATTATCCATGTATATATTATAAATCAAAGGGTCATCTAAGGTTAAATAATATATATATATATATATATATATCATTATATATATATATATTTGCATATATATACACAATTATACACATTGTTTCATCACCGCCCTAATCATGGATATATCCATTTTCCATTGCTTTATTGTTTCAGACATCCTGCGCGCATTTCTCAGGCGCCCCCTTTGCGCGCGCCCGAGGTTTGCAGGCCCTCCGTTTCGGCATTTGCTTCGCAATGGCTTGGCGCGGGGGCCCGGGGCTGATGTTTAATGGTAATTTAATGGTGATTTAATGGGATATATAATGGGATATATGATGGTATACCCTCTGGTAAACTAACATAGCTATTGAACATCACTATCTTTAACAGGTAAATGCTGGCTATGAATGTTCGATTTTCCATAGCAAAGTGTTAGTTTACTGGTTAATGAGGATATTAACTATATGTACTATTTTAAAACTAGTAATCACTAGTATACAAAAAGTATGTATATAAGTTACCCAGTGTTCACTGAAAATTAACCAGTATACCTATGAACTGTTAACAAGCCAAACATATTAGATTAGCATGGTTTTATGGTTTAATGACGAATGGTTGAATGAGGGTGGAATCCATCAAGAAGTTCCACATACAGTAAGTAAATTTTAAGTGTTACTTCTTGTTTAATTAAGCAATACAGTAATCATTTGGTGTTGACGATTTTTTAGCGATTGGTGAAGGGTAATAACAGCCTCAAATTTTACCAATTGAAACCTGTGCAGATGACTTTGATGATCAACAAATGGCATTCTCTTCACTGTTGCCTGTTGTTGCTACTAGCATCTTGTAAATGATACCCTCTGGTAAATTAACATAGACCCTGAGAATCGCCAATTTTGAATGGAAACCAATCTTCCAACCCCTATCTGGCAGGGTCTATGTTAATTTACTGGAGGCTATTTGTGCAGGGCATCGAAGAGTAGACATGATTTCAGGACATCACCGTGTTCATATTGAGGTTGAAGAAACACTGAATGGAAAGATTTGTATCGCCAATGATTACATGGCTGAGGTAAACCCAATGCCATATACCATCTCCCATTGGGTTTTTTGAAATTGGATATACTGTACCCCAAATGTAATGTGATGATCTAGAATGCCACCCAAATAGTTCGGTGCCGGGATGGTTCATTAAAATATGTATATATATATATATATATAATTTTATATATATGTGGTAGAATCAAACATGACTGGAAAATACCACATTTTTTGGTCATGTTCTCATTAACTCATTAACACCTCCAATCAGTTCGGGGATTTCCCAGCAAGTCATGTTTGATTACCACATGGTAAATCCACTAATATATCCTGGATTTTTCCCCTTGTAAGATCCCTATTGAACAATTTCAAATTTTAAAATGTTCAAATGATATAATGGTTAATCCACATGGTTAATCCACTAATATATCCTATTGATCAAATTTTGAAACGATATTCAAGAGCCATTTCCAAAAAAAACGGTGTTCCCATTCAACTATCATAAGACCTCCATGAGCAGCCCCGGAAACCGCGTAACGGTCGTGAGTTGTAACTCCTGCGCCGCTGAAAAGGTCCTTCTGCAGTTTGGTGATGTCCATGATCCGTTGCGAACTCGGTTGGATGATAGGCGCCTAAATACAATGAGGGGCCCCCGTTGACGAAATCGCTAAGTTGGCTTATAACTCCCATAAAACTATGGTTTCTGAATGTTTCTGATACCTATAACTATAGCTAGTGGGGTTTATAAACCAACTTATAAATAAGGGGGGCCCACATTGTAGATGTTGAATGATATTTTGTGGTCAACATTTAAACCATCAAACGTATGATAGAGATAACACTGAGATTTCGGACATGAAATGATAAACAAATTGCAGTTTGACATTTTGACCAGAAAATCATGTGGATATATGTGGATTATTTTGCTGTTAATAAGTGGTGATTTTCCGTGTGTAAATGCAGATGGGGAAACCATGGTTATGAAACATATGCCAACTCGGATTCACGACAAACCATACGAAACATGATATTCCTTTGGTAATTTCACACTTTGTTATGGAAACCATGTCTCATTGAGTTTAACGATAGATCCCTCTGAAAAATGTTGATTTGTCTTGCTAAACTATTCAAAATTGTCAGATTATCTTCCTCTTGGACAATTGTGTTTCAATAGTTTGATATGGGTTTGTCTGAACGTGGGGTACCCCAAATATATCCAAATATCTTGGGCTCGGTTTGTTCAAGACTTGGCCATGTTACAATGTTTCTGTGGACTAAGCCATATCCAATATATTCATGGATCACATCCAAAAAAAATTGGATCGTTGAATCCGCAAAAAAATGCCTGGTTTTAGTCCATGTTCTTGATGATCCAATCCCCATTTTTTTGGATGGCTGAAAAAACACCATTTTTACATGACTGGGACAAGTAGGAGAAATTGTGAATGCTTGTTGTATACCCTGTTAGTCCCCAACAAAATGAAGTTTAACATCCCATTGCAAAAGGGGTTGATCCCCATCCCCAGTTCAGCCCTTCAACCCCCCCCTTTTCATCCCTTTTCCCCCGGTGGGGACGAAAACGCATGGGAACATGGCTGGGGAGTGTGTTCAGTGTGTTCTGTTGATGGGGAGATTCGACATGATTCCGCATGATTTTCCCATCGATCCAGAAAAGATGCCGAACAGATCCGAACAGTAGGGTAGTTCGATGATGTTTAATCCCTACCCCCGTTCATATTAAACACCCCCTGGCCACGAAACCATGGTTTAGTAGGGAATTTCCACATTTTTTTGGAACCATTTATTATAGGGTGTTTAATTTTTATTATAGGGTGATGGGATTACTTCATATTTCCAGGATTTTCCAGACCCCCATGGCTTTTCGGCATCGAGAAAGATCCGAGGTTTTTCTTCCCGGCCCAGCGTGGCGTAGCGTGATGTGCGCTCGGCAAGGTCCGGGTCGCTGCGTGGCGCCACGACGTCTCACTGTCGGTGATTCAGACCCAGCAAGATACCAAAGATGTGTATATAGGGTTTATCCCACTTATAGGGTTTATCCCACTTATTCACTACCACAAGGATGGTTGAAACCCTATAATGGGATTGGGATAGCCTCCAGTAAATTAACATAGACCCTGGCAAAAATGGGGTTGAAAGACTATAGTTTCCACTAAAAAAAATGTGTTTTCACGGTCTATGTCAATTTACCAGAGGGTAGATGTTACCAAATCAATTCCTAACTTACATAATATGTAACAAGCAAATACAAACAAATACAATCACCTATGCATAATATGTATACATTTGCATACGCCTGCGTTAATATTGCCCGAATCTCAAGGTGTACGTTTCCCCTCTATTCAACGGTCTTGGCGCAGTGATTGGCGATTAAGAACTGGGACCTATCGAGGAAGAAGTCGGATATCATTCAAGTGAAATGGAATATACGATTAACAACGTGGTAAACAGCGGTAAACCCAATAATATATCATCCCCAAGTCATCACCATGTCTTTTTTGGTTTAGCGTCCCCAAATGAACAAATGGTTGGTTTATTGAGTTTCCCACATTATGGACACATTAGTTTCAAAACCCTGGGGCTGAAGACGGTAGTGCGAGGTGGAGACCTACTGTTCCTACTGGTCGACAATTTTCACATGGGGGTTATGGAGAATGGGACTATGATGATGGATGTGAGTTATGTTCAGGATGAGGCTTTTCATTATATATAATAGATATGTTTTGTTTTTTAAAACCAAAAATGGGTTGAAGGGAGCATGTGCAAGATGCTTAGTGGGGCATGATTTGGGGATGATCTGGAATTCATAGGCAACGAGTCATTGACGCGTCCGCGTACTACTGGTATAGCAATCCTCATTCCGTGGTTCCATAATTCGTAGGAATGACTATTTCAATCATTACAACGACCCCACATCCGAGGTTTTTCACTAATGCTTTGAAGGGGGAATCATCCAAAACAATGGCTTACTTTCAGATTGGAATTTGTCCAGAATGATACATCTAGTGCTTCAAAAGTTTGTGCGCCATTCTACAAGTTCGCTGAATCTTGATTTAGAAACTTAATCTAACAACAAAATTTGCGTAGGTACCTCATTTGTGCAGCTTATGGTGACCTCACACAACTTCATCATAAATTCTCGTAAACTATGTTGAAATGGGGAAGCACCGAAACATGGCTTGTGTATGCTTGTGTTGGGTTTGTGAATTATAGTGATTTGATGTGATTTGCCCAGCATCATGTGTGCTTCTCACAGCTGCACTACCCTCGGCCCCCTGGCCGCTCTGTTTACGTCCATGCGGGTGTGGCTAGCGCAAGAGCTTGAAATTCAAGCTTTTTGCGCGTTTGAAGGGTCAGCCAAACAAACTGATTTTGAGTCATGCTGCATGATTTTAGTTCATCACGGGCAAGTGCTAGTGAATGGCCGAAAACTCACGACAGTACAATAAGAAGTCAGAGTTTTTGAGGAGTCACATAGCGTCAAAGCGGTTGACCCCAAGGTGTCATTTGGTTTCTCTTTCGCGTTTCAGAGCGCTTGAGAGCTCGTGGACAAGCTCTTCCACTGCGGATGATTCTTGCAAAGTCAACCACTTGAGATCACAGCAGAGTACTTTGATGTTTGGGGTTGGGGATACACGCTGAAGCCAGATGAACATTTTTGTGTCCAAGATTAGCTATGATTTGTGAAGAGACTGTAGCTATCACAGCAGAAACATGCTGAAACTTCGATCGAAACTAGTGCTTAGTTAGAAATTTGCTGTAGCATATGGATCTCCCAATGACTATCCTAGTGGGCGTCCACGACACCAGACAGCTCGCCAGCTCAAAAGTGGGCCACCGTTCGGCGGGGCCCAGGGGGACAGGATGAATATCCCCTCCCAAAGAAAAGGGCTGGGAGAAGCGGCTTCGAACATTTGCTTTGTGACTGAAATCTGTTCTTGCTTCATCTTCTGGTTGGTGGTTTGGATCCTGGCTTTTTTGAATTTCCATTATTAGTGGGAATGTCATCATCCCAACTGACGAACTCATATTTTTCAGAGGAGTAGGTATACCACCAACCAGATCTTGGTTCGAAAATCTTTGTTTGACATGTTAAAAATGTTTGAAACATTAACATATGAATATCACATCCTCGCCATCGAGAAACTGAAGCCTACCTAGACCCTGAACTTTCCCACAAAAAGAAAACGTGAGTGGACGACCAAAAATAGCCCAGCATTTGGATGGATTCAATGGCCAATTTTGGATAATTCTAGGGTTGATTATTTTTATAAACCCGCCATTTTTTTGCGGCTCTTGTTCCAATGTTTCTCACAGAATTGGATGGATCCAGGTCCCGTTTCAGTGGATCATTCTGGATTTTGAATCTGCCCTATTTTGAACTTGAATACCCTCTGGTAAACTAACATAGCTATTGAAAATGGCCATTTATACTGGAATTACCCATTGAAAATGGTGATTTTCCATAGCTATGTTAAATTACCAGAGGGTAATAGAAATACCCCAAGATATCCCCAACGCTCCGTGGTGTTGGAATATTGACCCTCTGGTAAACGTTTACAAAAAACTATGGAAAATCACCATGCTATTCATGGGAAAACTCTCTATAAATGACAAATTACCTGAGGGTATCAATATGTTCCCAAAAAAACGACCCTGCAGTTCCTGGGCTCAAGGAAAGCCGGCCACAAAAAGCCCAGGTCGGTTGCATGTGCAAGAGTTGTTTGATGTCTGGATGCGAGTATTAAATAAATATATATAAATATAATATAATATGTTATGAATTGTTATGATTATGACACATTATGATTATGATTATATGAAATTAGATTAGTATGTATCCACATGTATTTAGATATCTAATTATATATATATACATACATACATGTGAAAAGTATATACATATATTATACAGTGTACATGCAGTACTTTCTTTGTTGACTGATAAACATGTGTACGTGTTAGTCCATGTGTCTGTCTCCTTATACTCTGTGAATCATAAGTATTCATCCCTCGCCCAACATACCCACAGAAGGTCTACTCGGCTGGGACAATATGAAAACATGCCTGAATCCGTACAATCTATAAATTCAAAATGTGTGTCTTATCAATATTCCCAAATCTATGCATCGCAAACATGCGTAATACAAAGTGGTGCCCCAAAAAAAAATTATAAGATATTGTAATTATAAGTTGGTTTCTAAATTCCATTGATATCTATACAGTATACCCTCTGGTAATTTAACGTAGCTATTGAAAATCACCATGCTATTAATGGGAAAACTCACTATTTCAATGGCCATTTTCAATAACAAACCGTTAGTCATTACCAGAGGGTACATACCATTACCTACCAAAATCCCTACGCTTCAATACTCAAACATGGCTGGACCATCTCCCATTTGTCGATGATTTTCCCAGCGATCAAAACGCCTTCATTTTCTTCGGGGATTTACCAGACGGCCACGGATAGGACTACCGGATAGTACTGTCTAATATCCATTCATATTCCGTGATTATCAAATATATATATGATTAGTCCCATGAAGTCCCTCTTATTGTTCCTATTGTGGGCGGTTACATTCCATTATTATTATAAGCTTATCTCCTTACTGGTATGTACACAGTATTCCATGAATGTTCCATTAATAGTATTCTATTCCATTAATGTTCCACTCATATCCCATTATAATCCCATTATAATCCCATTAGAATCCCATTATAATCCCATTATAATCCCATTATAATCCCATTATAATCCGATTTTAATCCCATTAAAATCCCATTATATTCCATAAATATTCCATAAATATTGCAGGATTATAGTACCCCTAAAGCACCATATGTTTCCCAGTCTGCTGGTGAAAACTCCGTGCAGGTCGTCGATCTCATGGCGCTGCGATCTGCACTGAGACGCTTCAGCTCCAAACCTGTCCGGGGGCACTGTCTGGATTGAAGTTTTATGGGTTTGTTAATGGGCTTTTAATGAGGTTTTCATTGATGTGCTTTAAGTTTTTTTAAAGAGTTTTTTAATGGATTTGAACAAACTGGTTTTAATGTGGTTTCAATGGTTTTTTTTTTTAATGGGTATAAGGCATCTATAGGTATAAAATCTAGCTTGAATATAGATTTCCAGTTTACCGGGTTTTAATGAGCTTTTAATCTAGCTGGGGCTTCTAGCTGGGGTTATACCTGGATGTTCAGGCTGTCTACCCTCTGGAAAATCTGTGTGGTTCGCTTTTGGGGTTCTGCTGGAAGACACCGGAGGGAAGATTGAACGGTCAGGTTCAAGGGAACGATAGAGACCCACTGGTTGGTTTAAGGGAAATGTTCGACACAATTTACGAGATATATCCGGTGTATGGAGGAAATTCAGTGATATAGTGTTTAAACCAGGGCATGGATTTCTTTGATGTTTTTCTTAAGAAAGCAAACGTATGGAATGGCTACAACAATGGTTCCAAACCAATTCTGTATGGTAGATTCCTGGCAGATCCCATCAATTCATCCCATGAACAACCACAATTTTTCGAATTACCCTCTGGTAAACTAGCACAACTATGGGTAAATCAACTATAAATGGCCATTTTCAATAGCTATGTGACAAATTGCCAGAGGGTACCTCCACGTTTCCAATCGTTTCCATGTTCCGTTCCTCGTTAAATTTTCGGAGGTGCCTTTGGGGCTCCCGAGTCCCGTCTCCATCCGCGAATCGGCGGGGAAGTTCTTCAACGAGGCCGCGGTGAAGGGTGGGTTCCAAAGTAGGGCGGGGCCCCAGGCATCCATTTATAGATCTGGGTAAATTATAAAATCCCCAATCATGGTTAGGATCCGGGAAATCATCCCCAAATGGCCTTATTTATCCTTATTTCAGGTTTGTGACGGTTAGTGAAATATTATTTTATTTACCCAGATAGATGGATTTTCCCATGGAAATATATAAACATCCAGAAACCATCCAGCGAGCTTGGGGTAGCAACATGTTTTCGGACACTATGAGTCAAAGCAAGTTTACTCTATGAAACAATAGCATCATAGAATGTAGATGCATATAGCGAATTAGCCATTAAATATTCGAGTTCATCGCTGAATATGGAAGTATCATGAAATATCATTCATGACAGTTGATTGATGGTTGATTAGCTACTATGTAGGGTGTGTATTAACCTACGTTGATTGGGGATTGCGGGATTGCTAAGTTGGGTTGGTCAACCGCTGGGAGCTATGAAGATCATCCCCACTGTCAGATGTTCCATGTATTTACCAGCCTTGACCGCACCCCGAAAGTGAACCAAATGTCCAATATCCATCAATATCCCACGAAGTCTTTTGGTATGTGCCATAAGCAACCGCTCAACCGCTGCGCGGCCAGCGACGCTTTTGGCTCAATTCAAAACGGCTTTTGGCGCCTTTACTTCTTCGACTGACTCATCTCAGGCGATGTGTAGTGGATCGTTGTTTTTGCATGTTGGAGGTGATCCACAGAACGATGCGCGTTTTGACTTGTTGAGATCAAGGTCTAGCATGAAGTAGAAAAAAACACGTTGTCAACGTAACACGCACAATTGTCATTGACCGTTCCAGGCTGCAACTTGCATACCCTCAAAAAAACAAAGTGAAAAACATGGCAGCAAAACATGGTGGAAGGATTTACAGTAATGTGGGTAAATCACCATAAATAGATGGTATAATACCACAATTCCCCAATGGGTGGTTCATGGCATTGTTTTACCAACATGAAATTGGGGCCCCCAAACTTCGGCGAACGACGTTTCGAAACCGCCGAAACCTGGCAGGATGAAGTTCTTCAAAGCCATTGCGGTTGGTTTCTCTGGCCTCAGACGCTGATCTCAACGTTAATAACGTTTTGACGTCCAGATTAGGGGTCATTTAATGTCATTTATAGTTGATTTGCCCAGTAAAAATGGTGATTTTCCATAGTTTTGTAAACGTTTACCAGAGGGCATGAGGTTGTTGATATTCTCAATGTTAGGTATTTTAGGTATAGTAATGTTAGGTAAGTTTTCATAATATGTGTTCATCATTTGTCATCCCATTTCATCGGCTGATAGTGGTTTGAAAACTATTTTTTCAGATGTGTTCCCGTCCACATCGGCATTTTTGGAGATTGGCGCCAACATGTTTAAAAGCCCTTCAATTCCCACCTGTGTTGCTTTAAAACATTTTAAAACATCATTTTCCCACGTTTCTTGTACCACAAACTCCCCTTTTCGCCCAGGCCTTGCTGCAGCGGATGACGCCTGCCACAACGCCCACACGGCGAGAAGGGGTTGGCGGATGTTGACCTGGAAAAAGCCCATGGGTTTTAGCCATCAACAAATGGGGTTTCCATGGGAGTACCCCAATAGCTGGATGGTTTATTTCATGGACAAAACCTAATCTAAAAATGAATGATTTTTGGGTTCCTGCAGCCATCAGGAAACCAGCAAATGGTGATCCCACACTCGGAAGATGATGACAGAAGAGGGGGGTTACTTGTATTAGATGTTTTTTTGTTTTGTTTTTTATTTTTAAACCACCGTTTTTACAACCGATGATATAGATTTAGAATGATAATCATTAGCAAATGGTGTTTGGTGTTTGGCTTTAGCCATCCACACTTGCAAGAAGGATCAGATGGGGATTAGATGGGTATTAGATAGGCTGGCTGGTGGTTTCATTTTTTTTATTTTCGATAATATATGGGATAATCCTTCCCATTGACTCATATTTTCAAGATGATTATTGCACCACCAACCAGTAGGGGTTTTAACCATGTTTTAAGCACCAACACTGGATGAAACCATCATTATCCCCGTCTTTTAGGGATGAATAAGTGGATCTCTCAGAATCATATTTGGGTGCGGGTAAAAATACAAAGCATGGATCAAGGTCCCGGGCCCACACACGATCCATACTCGATGATCCATACCCCACTTATCGTCCTGTGATTTGCAGCCATTTGGGCTGGTGGGTGCAGCATAGCTTTGAAATCTTTGAATTTCAGCAGGCAGTGTTTGACCATATACACCCCATCAAATGCAAGGGTGCAACGAAGAAAACGAGAAGAATCACATGACAAAATGCTAAGTGCGCATCCACATGCAAATCCACTCACTTTCACTTCGATCCACGTGTATCTTTGCGATTGGGGGCAAAAAAAAATTGCCAGAGTGCCATCACGAGGCTGAGCCAGTCTGATCTCTTATCAGCTTGTGAAGACTGGGGCATCCAGACGCCCAAAGGAGCCCTAGATCTCGAGCTGCGTGCCCTCCTTGCTCGTGCCATTGTGGGCGGCACACCAGTGATCCCTACAGATGACAAAATCAAACCACCAGTTCAAGATGGCAAAGCCGCAGATCCCGGCGCAGTGGAGCAGAATCCCTTTGAAGAGTTCGAGCGACCGCGAGGCAGGAACTAGCAGCAGGAAAGAAGATGCAGCAATCAGGGGGTGTGCCGCAGCAAGTAGGAGCCAAGACCTGCATTCCGCGATGCAGGAGATACCGCAGAGAAACGCTGTGTCCGATGGCTTCTTAAAATTTTTGCCGCCGGCACGCGATAGCACAACTTGTCAATGCTCGCTCCTAGTTACAGTGTTTGAATATATTGAATCAGGACGCTTGGAAGAAACCCTGGACGCTTGTGCGTGTCATCTGTTTTACTTCCCCAATGACAATTTGACCGCTGTTAATAAGGGTCATGAACCATGCAGGATGTGTTGCTATGGATGCCTTCAAGAGGGTACGGATCAATGACCTTACGACAGCTGTGCGATCCATACCCCGGATCACCGCGGAACGATCCATACCAGAATTTATGCTCACAGCCATTTGTTACAGGTACATGGGTATATACCTATTTGGTAACTTATAGATATATACCAATATAAAATATTTATTGATATTTTGGTAACTTTAGATATTTTTAATATTATATATATATAAGTTTAAATCCAATCAATCAGCGCGTTTAGTGGAAAAATGCCCAACAATAAACCCAGCTTATCAATTATTATTATATACCTGGACATCCAAAAGCTGCATGTTTTTTGGTCTGGACTGAAAAGTAGTGAGCGGCCAAAAATCGGACAATTGCTGATTTTGCCCTCTGTCAGTCACATTTGGAAGGACCAAAAATATGACGCAAAATGACGCAGAAAAGACGCAAAAGACCAACTTTTTGACACCAAAACCGTGTCATTGAATCCATCACTCTTAGCCCAAAAGTGATTTTTAGGCCCGCACCCGAAAATCCACAAAGGTCGAAAATTATGCGGCTCAAGGACTGTCCAGGTATGTATATATATATATATATCCCCAATATCTCACCATACAATGGAAATAACCATCAATTATGTTTTCCCCAACAACAATAACCCCCGACATCTCACTATAAAATCGGAATACACATAAATTATATTAAATTATGATATCCAAAATCTCACTTTAAAGTGGAGATAATATGACATAACGATCAAACATATATACCTAGCGCATCAAGAACCCACAAATTTGTAGTTGTTTTTCCAAAAAAACGTTTTTTTTCTTCAGTTATGATATCCCCAATGATTGTTCCAAGCTCTCATCAACTGGCGGATGTAGTCTGGCAGCCAGGCGAAATCTGACTGCGTGGCCGACTCCAAGTGCTCCTGGTGCGAGGTCTGGTGGACTCGAAACAGTCGGCGATGGAAGTTTGGGGTAGCCTATTTTCAGACCCAAATCATGTGTAAATATTGATAAATATTGATGAACATACATATTTATTGAACATGAATATTGATAAAATATATACATATTGAAAAATAGATATTGAACATACACTTGGAACAGTTGCAAACATGTATGAATTGTCAATGGTACTATGTTTCAAACACGTCGGGTTTTGTGTCTATTTTTCACGGGAGATATCCCACTGAGGTTGGTGTCATAGTGCTTGACAGCGCGTAGATTCATAGCAGTGGTACTTGTATATGAATGATATGGCTTGATGCCATAAACAATTGATTGTTTTGAAAAACAATGATAAAAACCATGATAAAACACCATACAACCATGAGATGATAAAACACCATACGCCAGATGACAAGACCATGATAATACACCAATCATGGTAGAATCATGACAGCTGATAAAACACCATACAACCAGAGTTTCTCATACCTTCCACCGACAGGCTTCGGCTGTGCCCAGCGCGTGTTACACCAAGGAGGATGCAACTGGGGCGGCAAAAGGGGGGGGCCCGTAAGAATTCAACAACTGTTCAACAAGCCACCAACAAAATCAGCAGCGATCTAACATCCGTTGAATAGCCATACAATTAAACACAGAAATTCAACAACAAACCAGAAAAATAAGGGAAAAAAAGTCAGCCCAAGGTTTTCCATCTTTGCAACCCCCAAGGATATGGGGGTGAAGCCACCTACCAAGGCCGCCAAGCTTCCCTCCGCGGTCTTCACCTGTGGCACCTCCAAACGTCGCTCCGAGCTGCTACCGCGCGAGGAGGTGCCGAGGGAAACGAACCCATGGGGAAACCATGGAGCCATGGGGGCGGATGGCTGGTTCCTATGGGATGGCTGAAAGCCAATGAGAAAATGGGTGGCTGTTGGTCATTTTGGTCATTTTGGTCATTTTCCCATGTTTGACTGGAAAAAATCATGGTTTCAACGCCATGATGGCGAAATGGTGATGATCATATAATCTCTGGGTCAATTTAGACCATAGGATGGGAACAAATTGGAGGTTTCTGGGACAAAAAAACATCAAAGTATGGCTGGTGGACAATTTTAATAAAGTTAGCCTGGCCTTGTTGGATTACTAGATCAGTCAAGTGGATGGGTAGAAACTACTCCTTTAGTCTTTTGGTATCTGGCTGGGATTATCTACTTACTCACCAGCGATCGGCCGTGTTGATGGGGATGATCCGGCTAGCCATGTTTGATGACACCGGAGGGTATCTATCTCGTTTTCTTCATGTTGAGTCTTACTGGTGCGTTTTACGTAGGGAATGGATGGGAATAGGGGAATGGGATGATTATTGATAGTGATGAAATGGATCATTCCCAAAAATTCCCTACTAAGCACCAGTAAGGATAGTGATTTTGGGATTGAAACTGTGAAAGTTTGAATGGTCGAGATTGAGCCAACGGCAGATTTGGATCCCGCTGTTGAGAAGGCATCTGGGGTCAGCCAGAGTAGGCTGACAAAGCTAACTTTCTTGCAGGATCAGTGGAAGAGCCCCCCAAGGATCATGAGCAGATGGAAGAGTGCAGTCCAGCAAGGGATATTGACACAGCTATGATTCGCATTAAGCATTGACAATGGATTAGCCAACTAAATTGCATGCTTTAGGGAGAAAATCTGATGTACAGAACTTAACGAAACCGGATAGGTATTTCTCCAATACACAACCTCAAAGGCTGGGAACTTAGATCCACATATCAATATAGAAATATCATGTCATATGTAATCCATGATTATAATCCATATTATAATCCATGATTATAAACCATATTATAATCCATGATTATAATCCATAATTATAATCCATAATTATAAACCATATTATATATGTAATCCATATGTCTGATGTTTTTTTTGTTTCGCCATGTTTGGGATCTTTCCCTTCCGAAAACAAGCTCTCGCTGCGGTGAGGCCGAGAAGTTGGGCGTGGTCTGGCGCGGCAATTCTTCCAAGCAGAGCTGCTCGGCGCCACGAAGCCTTGGAATGATGGTGAATGTACGGGGGATCCCCCAGTAGCTGGATGGTTTAGATGGGAAAAGCCGAAAAGCCGATTATAAATGTGAATCTATAACATTGGGTTTTCCATAAATGGGGGATACCCCAATAGCTGGATGGTTTATAATGGACAACCCTATTAATATCTATAAAAAAAATAAATGGATGTTTTTTTTGGGGTTAGCCCTATTTTCGGAAACCCCCAGGGGAATCATCCCAAGTCACATCCCAAGCCAATGTGAGGCTGCAAGTTTCAGGCTGAAATATGACGATTTATGGCTAAATTGATCCAGATCGTGTTAAATTTATAGGTACATATCATGGTATATGATAATTCATTGATGCAATTGATCCTATCATCCATACATGATATGTTAAATCACTAGATATGTGAAACAAGGTTCAAGTATTCATTCATTCAACTCTGATCAAGACATAGCTCCATTGAATCAATGTTGATAATAAAAAAATGAACACTCGAGATAACTTTGGATTTAATATGATTTAATGTGTGGTTCAAAATGGGATTAAAATATAAATTGGGATTTTTAACATAGCTCAACACTGTAACACTGTACATAACAATCATGGCTTTCAATCGGGATTTTTTAACACCCCAAAAAATGGTGAACAATGGTGATTTCAGATGATTTAGCTAACTATGAACCATGAAGATAGAGCCATGAACAAAAACACATGTTGATGGGATTTAACCTTCAACATGTTTTAACCAACTAATTTATGGGATTTGATTTAACCATGAAAGACAAATCAAAGATATGATCGGAATCAAATTCAATCACATTATTCAACGAAAATCATATGTTTAACAATCAATATCCCATATAAATTGGTTGGAATATGATATGCTATTGCTTTGCTAAGTTAAACCCCCATAAATTGGAATTTTCCAAAATCTGACTGGACACCCCCATCCTCCCCCGCCTTCGAGGCTCACACGAACTCTTGGAGTCCGTGTCGATGCCATCGGATTTCACCTGGTGCAACAAGGATGGCAAGTGCGGAGACCCGGGGTCGGGGATGGTTTAGCACGCCACAATGGCCATAGAAACAAATTGAACTTAGCGTTTTTTTTTATAGATGTTTATAGCAACCCTAAGTATATATATATATATGTCAATACTGTATGTGTTATGACATAATGATGTGTATATATATATATGTATAGTGATTTGGGGGGATGGTTTCTGAATTTGGGTTCACAACATTACATTGGTTTGGGTGGATTTTATAGTCAGATTAGAAATACAACCCCTAACAAACCACGAAAGACAATATCAAGTACCCTCTAGTTATTTAACATAGCCATGGAAAATGGCCCATTTATAGATGGTTTACCTATAAAAAATTACTTTACTTCGTGTGATCCCCACCATGACATTTATACATTTTCTTACTGGCAAATCTTCTGGCATTCTATCTGACATATCTTCTGACATTCTATTTGACATTCTATCTGGCA
>Ga0126342_10011749_pt1 | contig 15629 bp, 11 predicted proteins | sample Cyp1metagenome_FD_92528 | JGI IMG/M metagenome (GOLD analysis project Ga0126342, IMG submission 92528) | Coral microbial communities from Lord Howe Island, Old Settlement Bay, Australia - Cyphastrea 1 metagenome | ecosystem: Host-associated > Invertebrates > Cnidaria > Coral ...
CAATGTGGAAAAAACTTGGCGACGATGAACGTGAGGAGAAAAAGGGCTGAGCTCTATCGAACCGAGGTAAACCAAAGGTCCTCGTAAAACTTGGTCTTTAGCCAAAGACCTCGTTAAACTTGACCTTCGGACTTGCAGGGAATTGTAGTAACATATTTGCTCTATTAATTAAGGTATTGTTGCCCTCCATCATATGGTAATAGGTATCACTGCCGTGAAATAAACCGAATAAGCTGGGACGCAACCTTTATAGGCCCCCATTGGTGCATCCTTCAGTATGGTAGTTTAGTCATGCAACGTGCCCCTAGAATTGTTTCGCTGAGTTAAGTAGGGTAAAAATAAAGTGATGACCATGAGAATGCATGGCTTTAATGGCTCTTCATGATACTTTGGGATTTAGGTAGCTAGGTTTGTTTACTTCACTAGATCTGCAGTATGATTTATGGAAGCACTAATCGTAGATGTACAGGACAAATTGGTAAAAAAAATCATGGCAACATGGCATCGGATCCCACACCATCATGGTACTGTGAATGCATCGATATGATATATGATCAATGGGAGATCTCCAGGATCCTAAAATGGAGGTACGTTAGTACTATAGAAAGCCATATTTTGTGGGGATATTCCCTTACATAGCCCTTACATAGGGCTCATATATGGTAGGTACCCCCAATTTAGGTTCCTGAAATGGCCATTGATATAATAACCACCAGGTGTACCCACCGCTGGTTATTGGTGGAAATGGTTAATATGACCTTTCATTGTATTATGTAATACCCAGTTGCACCTGTGTACGTCTACATCTGTCACGGGCAGAAGCCTATCAAAATATCTGGTGAAGTTGCATCGGTGTGCCCGGTATACCCACCATTTCCCAGATATTTGCCCCAGCATTTCCCACACATTTCCAAACCAAGGATCCGAAAAGCACTCGCGAAGCAGACAACATGAACTCAAGAAAGGTGATTGAACCATCGCCTGAGCCCCGCGCAGCGAACTTTGACCAATGCATGTCATGAGAACTCCATGGGGATGGTTCCATCGCCTAGGTTTTGACACATGTTTAATGTAATGGAATTTATATAATTTTCAGAAATGATTTTACTAGTTGAACCAAAAACAATCCATGCTTGACCATTCAACAAAATCAACCAAGTCAAAAAAGATAGAGATTCCGATGGGGATGTGAAGTTGCTGATTCCATTTTGACTAGATCCACTGTTAAGTTTACCGTGATGTTTAACCATAGTAATGGTAAACACAACTGAACATGGAACATGTTTTGCATGATTATTAATCATAACTTAGTTGGGTTTGCCATGTTAATCATATATATATTAGTTTCACATGATTGTTAACCATTACTATGGTTAATCACTATGTTTATCATCACTATGGTTACCATGATATGGTTAATCATATCATTTTACCATGTTTACCATGTAAACCCAACTGTTTTTTTACCACGAAAAATGACTTGGATGATCCACCAAATCGTGTCATAGTGATCCAGCATACTGTTCTGTTTCGGCGTAAACACCTCATCTTAAAGGATCACTTGATGATAAACAAAACAGTGAGACAAAAAAAAAAACGTTTATCCACAGAGTATAAACAATGAGTTTATGTACATTTATGATCATAATAGTGGTTATAATACCAATAATAGTGGTTATATGATTATATGATGGGATTAAACAACCAGTTTATATATATATATATTTATGATCATTTATGTACTGTTTACTATGGAGGTTTATTGATAAAATCAAACAAACTTCCAACGACGGGAACATATATCTACTCCCTATAGATTTCCCAGTCACAGTAGTGACGGTGGCAGTTGGTGAAAACATACATTCCCGATTGAGCAAGCCCAGGTATACAAACTCAATCTCGATTGGGCTGATCATCCCAAATATATGACCAATCTTAGATATCCTTATTGTTTTCTGAGCTGGCCAATAGACATCCCCATGAAGTGAACATCAAATCTTACAAGGATTGCGCCTAATTGGAGTCAAACTGGGGCTGTCAGTCCGGAAATTAAAATATGAAAAGAACACAAAAAATAAACTATGTATTTGTTTTTTTGACTTGAAAGTGGGTTCAAAGTCCCAGTGTATCTCACACATTTACTGATTTACCTGCCTGAAAATATTCAGTGGGAATCTAAGCATTGTTTAAACCCAATGAACTATAGATATGTCTACCGTAGACCCTAGTTATTGGAGTTATGTTCACCAACTTAGCTAACTATGGGGCACCACCAAATTGTATTTGAAACATATGGATTTCCTCATTTTCCCAACTTTACTTCCCACTTTTCGGTCTGAGTCGCCGTCGGAATCCAGTTCTTGCATGAATCGATCGACGGAACGGCAGTTGTGGATACCTAGCCGGTCAGTTTCTGCGTGATGGATGATGAATGATAGTTTCAAAAGCATCTGTAAATAAAACATGATGTGGTTTTGGGGTCTGTTTCGTTCCATCTAATAATACATAACTATACCAACTATAGCTACGTATAATATGCACTATTGCTGTTAAACCGATGCCGTTCATAGGATGATTGGTGCTCCAGTTCGGACTCGCTAAGTTGGTACCATATGGTGGATGTATGGACATACCAATGGCCATTTCAGGAACCATATACCCCCAAAATATGGCCAGAAATATGGTACTAACGTACCTCCATTTTAGGATCCTCGAATTCCCATTTTAGGATACTGTACCATATAAGGCCATATTTTGCGGTGATATTCACTTACATAGGCCTTATATATGGTAGGTACCTCCATTTTAGGATCCTGAAGATCTCCCATTGATAGATGGTTATATGATGGGATTATAACATTGTATATATATATATAAATAAATATATATCTTTATATTGTTGGTGGTGCAATGATCAATGATACCATGATATAACTACCATAGGTGATGGTTATGGTAAACATATACCAACAAACGGTTCTCGAGTCTCGCTGAAATCAACGTTGGTGGATGGGTTCTTCCGTAGCGTGGAAAATATTTGTTGTTTGTGGTTTATGAATCCAATACCTATGGAATCCGTAAAATCGGAATAATATGGTGGTTTCATGGTGATAAAAATTGCGGTTTATGAGGATTTATTGAGATTTATTGTTACTCTTGCTAGTTGTGTTGTGAAAAATGGTGTCGTAAACATCAAGGAACGGAATGTTTACCAGCAAACAAGGGGATTGAAATCAAAGATGATGGTAACTCTATTGGTTGGTATTTTTGTTAGGGTTTCACAGGCATCTAACCTTATCAATCAACCCTCAAAACTAGATGATATATCATTCACAAGTGATGGTGGGCAAAATGTCGTGTTCTCACACCTCGACAGTGTTGGGCGATGATCGCCCATGATTGCCCTTGGTTATGAAACAACGAGACCATAGCAGTGGCCACCACGATTATACTAAGATTATTTTCTGACTCATTTGGGTTTGTCTTCTGAAAAGGGGTACCCTCTGGTAAACGTTTACGTAGCGAACTGGAAAATCACCATGATCAATGGGTAAAACAACTATTTCGACTGGGCCATTTTCAATAGCTATGTAACAAATTACCAAAGGGTACCCCAAATCCAATCTGATTACAAACGTTTTCACTCTTCAAACGGATTCAAGTGGCCACCTCTAGGGTTCACGACATACCCAGACCATTGCGGTGGTGAAATCCCTCCCTGCGAACAGAATTCCGATATTACTGTTGGGTTTATTATAGATATATCGAACTAGTTACTATATCTTACTATGCTTTAAAAACAATTTTGGTTTATTTTGTGTGTAGGATGAAAACCCGGATTGTAGGGTTTATAGTTGGATTGCAAAGGGTTTTATTCTGGATATAAAATAATTTGCTGGGTGAACAAACCAACAAACATAACTGGGAGGCACCAATTTGTGACCATCGAAAATGGTGGTGCAATCAACAAAATATAGGAACTATGATTGAAATGTGTGTGTGAACCAACTGGTGATGGGTAGTATTGGATTTTCATTTACCCACGTTTGAGATTGAATCTACTATTAAGGTTTTAATCAACATAAAAGCAACAGTTGATCCATATATATATATGGGTTTGCCTAAAAATAAGATAGCCTGGTTAATCATTACTCTCCGCATCAAAATGCCGAAATTGTGGGTGCAGGACATTTTCACACACATCTAAGTATAGATGTTTTGATGGTGAAATCCTACTGTATCCTATGCACCCAACACAAATCCATACTGATATACTATGAATCAACCCCATTATCCACAAGTGTTGGTTCTATCCCATAATACGGCTATAAAATCCCACAAAACCCCCCCTTGAATCTGAAAAAACACGATGAAATCACCATTTATCTTGCGAAATCCTAAAGCGACCAACCAAATCCTTATCTTAATCCCTATGAATCTCTGTTGTTGCTAAATCCTATTATATCCCATTATATTGATGGTTGTAATCCCTTTTTATGATAATCCCTATCATAATCCTTATAAATCCATATTGTTGGCACATCATACTATTCATCAACGAAAATGTTTTTAGTACCTGCAAAACCATGACTTATAACATGATAATCCCGGCCGAGGTCGGTCCCTATGATTTAATCCATAACAAAATCCTACTGAAATTATAGTATGAATTCAAAATGATGGATTAAAATGGATTATTATTTCTTGTTTACTGTTATCTACAATATTGGATTAAACACAAGTAAACAAGAAACAACTAGTCTATTATAAACCCTAAAAACAATAGTAATGTAAATACCATGACTTTAATGTTAACCACAGTAACCAGTATTAATAGTAGTAAATACCATAATGTTAGTCTGTTAGTCATAATAAAGAACTAGTATGTTACTGTATGGTATACTACAGTAGACGGTAGTTTTTTCATAATATGGTAATATTCACTAGTATTAACACAGTAACAGTATTAGTGTTACTAATCCCATGAAACACCATGAAATCCCCACTTAAATCCCAGTAAACATGGCTTTTCCCATAATTTTCCTATGGTTTTTCCATTAAAACCTCCATTTTCCTATGGTTTTCCTATGGTTTTCCCATGAAAAAAATCCACCGATTTCTCCAGGCCTTCACAGGTGCAACCGTCACAATGTCCCAAGGACCGCAGCAAGGCATGGGACAAAAGCTCGTCCCTGGCATCGTGACTCGGATCCCTGCACCGGTGTCATTTAATGGTGATTTTAATGGTGATTTAATGGGATTTAAATGGTGCTTTTATGGCTATTTAATGTGGTTTAATGGGATTTTCATGGTGATTTTTAATGCTATGGTGGTTTTTAATGGTGATTTTATGGTGATTGTTTGGGAATATTATGGGAATATAGTGGGAATATAGTGGGATTTGCCGACAACAATAGGGATCTATACAAGATGGAGCCCAACCAGTGAGATGTTTGATCAATCTACAAAACCTGGAGAGTGGAGCGATATCTATCCATCTATGTATCTATCTAAAAATCTATTTTTGAAGGAACTTTGATGGAGAACTCATCTTTCAAATATCCATTCGTCTTCATTCATCAATTTATGAATATGTCTCTCTATCTGTCTATTCACCAAGAAATAATTGTAAATCTATCTGTAGGTCTATAGATGCAACTCTATTTGGATAAAAATAAGATAGGTATATGGATGACAGAAAATAGATGGGAAGTAAGACCGGGTTAGGGTAGATATGAGGATTGGAAAATTGGTAGATAGGTGAAAAAACAAGGAAACAAACAGACAGAAACACACAATGTCAGATAGATAGGACAGATATCTCTGGATTGATTGACTGACAAGCAAGCAGGCCAAGGTATTACATACGTAGATATAGCTTATACAGGGATATGTAAAAATAGCAGGACTGACCCAGATAAACAGGAAGAGAAACACTTGAAATGATACCTTAGAACAATAATGAAAAATGGATATAAATCAAACAAAAACCAACAGAATTTTCAAAAAACAACTAAGACTCTGTGGGAAACGTCCGTGGAGTCAAGAAAAAAACGTTGAAACACTAAAAGGATCTACTTCCCTCCAGTCTTCAGGTGTAGGCCGCAGGAAGTCACATCTACAACCTCTGATAATTCTGTTTTTTTTTTTACGGGTGTCACTTTGGTGTTCGTTTTGTCATGTACTGCCAGATATGGGGCCCCCAACGCTTCTGGATTTTCTCGAATATGGTTTTAATATGTTTTAATCCTCTGGTTTTTCCCTACGGTAGACAGCCACAGTGAACCGCTCGGAGTGATCTCAAGATCTGATAGAGTAAAGTAGAACAGAGTAGAGCAGAGCAGAATAGAGTAGAGCAAAGTAAAGCAGAGGGAATAGTTTTCGATTAAGCAGGACCATTCTGTGGAACATCATCCTTTCACAAGTCTCCTCTTCACGTTCTCTCGTTTGAAGAACTCTACTTGAACACCTAGGACCAGGGTCTATCACGTGCTCATTTCCAGAACCGGAATCAAGCAGGTCGATAAGCACTGGAACTGGATCATGTGAAATGACAAAGCTGCCATCCTCTTGGAACGAAAGCCATCGCGGAAGTGCCAGACGCAACGCAACGCAACGGCATCATCCCCTCTGACATGTTCAGTTGAGATGGGACCGCAATCTGCGATCAAATGCTCTGTGCCCTGATCGAAAACTAACGCAATAACTGTTTTGCAGTAGTCTTTAAAGCACTTTCCAGTTTCCAGTAGTGAATACTGTGAAGCAACGCAGCAGCTTTGTCCACAGTTCCAGCTCCTTATACTGGTTGGGATAGGCCGAGGTGCTTGGCGCAGCGGCATCATGGGAACCTCCAGAGGTCCGCCAGGTTTTGGCCCTTTGCATCGCGGTCTATAGTTCTGCAGTGTGTCCAGCGGTCCTCACTTGATCTGCAAATCATGCAACCACCACTTAGAGGAAACCCTGGAAGTTGGAGTTGATGGTTTGTCCGCTTGTTATGAATCCACAACTGGTATAGATATCATGTTATTCTATAACCAACTAACATTGAAGTATATCAGGATCAGGTTATAAAATATAATAAACATTAAGGTTGGTTGACATGCGGAAGTTCAATAAAATATATCATGTTATGAAATATGATAAAACATTGGTTGGTTGAATTGATGGTTTGTCAGCTGATTAAAAGCAAAACTTGTATAGAATTGGCTTTATTATATCTGATCTATTTGCCCGGTACAACTTGTGTAGCCGGTGGTTGCAGAAACTGCTTGATTGCCACAATGGTTGAATATGGGTTTTATGTGAGATTCAGCACCCCCATTGTATGGTCCCAAATGGTTCAATATAGTTTTAAATGAATGGAGAAAAATAACAATTCGATCACCATCTTTACTAGATAAATCACTTATTACTTATTAATGTCAACCCTGGATTAATAAACCCCTAGGCTGTTTCATTGGGAGGGTACCATATAAGTATCATATTTCTGCACAATTTACAATAATTCGCACCTCGACACCTCGTCGTTAATTCGTATGTGCGATGTTTCACCTCGCCTCGTTAATTCTACTTTGGGGAATTACTGGGCTCGTTCCTTTACCTAACTAACACATCACGGTGGTGCTCTTTCAAAAATAATACTTTTCAGGGGCTGAAAAGTGTGTTCTGGTTGGTTGGTCGCAGTTGCAATGCTTCTATCAGGTCCCGAGGGGAAAAGACTTTTCAGCCTGTGAAAAGTTGTTTTTCACATATTTCTTCGGCCACAGCATGTGGCTGAGGGCTAGGGAGCATTGCACTAGCGTGCCATGGCTTTGCGAGTGCTGGTGCAGTCACACTTGGGAGTGCTTTAAGTCCACTTCTACCCCCTTTGGGGATGTTCCCTGTGGACACTCCCATGACCATCCCATGGCCATCCCAAGTGTGACTGCACCATCACTCGCAAAGCCATGGCGCATTGAGCCACCCTAACCCTCAGCTAAATGCTGTGGGGCCACAGCAACATGTCTGAATGTGAGAAAAATCTTTTCGCAGGCTGAAAAGTTTTTTCTCCACCAGACTTAAAAGGAGGCATTGGCACTGTGACCAGACAACCAGAAAAAACTTTTCAGCTTCTGAAAAGTTTTTTCTGACCATTCCCCACTCAAAAGGTAAGCAAGGAGACTCACCTCGTAGAAATGAATTAGTTAAATCGCCGCGTTAATTTGCTAAGTCTACCTCGTACCTCGTCTGGGCTCGCTCTAAATTGTGCAGATATTTTGACTATTTGAGGGGTACCCCCCTAATTAATAAAACCATGGTAGATCTTACGCCGGGGTTGACATTACGGGGTTAATGTTGTTGGTTAATCCACTCTAACCCACCCTCTGCCGACTGATGGCGCCTATCTAACGTCCCACTCCCATCCTCAGCGAACAAGGCCCAGGCCCGGGACCTAGTCACAGTTGTAGGAAAATCACTAACTTCTAATGAATTCTACTTGTAAATTATGATGGCACACTAAACATATATAAAGAAAATGGCGATAACCGAATCCACTATCTACTTCACAGTTTCAATATGAATATAAGCATGATTAGTTGAAATTTGATAGGAAGCAATTTGATAGGAAACTGACCAAGAAAAAACAGTTCCTATTGCAGTTGTTTCATCCAGTTCAGCAAATCGTCCCAGGCAAGAATTCCATCGTCCCAGGCCAAGATGAGTCTTAGTCTTACCCCAGAACCAAGGAATGTGTCAGGGTGCCTAAATTGGAGGGATCCACCACAACAATCAACTCTAAACGAAACCGTGGAAACTAGCAGTGGGTCTCGGGGCTATGGCGAGGTATTCAATAAGAACAGGGTTCCAATTTTAGCATCAGCTTGCACTCTGCTCCCACCTCGATTCATCATTCTTCTTCAGCATTGCAATTCATTTCCCGGGACAAGTGGTGGGAGGCGCCCTCGAGATACACATGAAATTGCGCAATCTCAGGAAAATTCTTGGCTGCCTACAACATTTGCTCACGCTCCGAGCTGTGCGGGTCATCAAGTCATAGAACTCATATGGTAAGCGTTGCTGACCTCTGATTGGAGGAATGCCGATGGCAATCAGGAGCGCAAGGTTATATTAGCATTATAGCCAAACAAAATTCCCGCTATATCCCTGATATAGTTACATCAATGATATTCTGAGTTTTGGTGAGATCTGCCATTGTATCCTCATCATATCACCATTGTAGTTATACCAGCTGGATCACTACTATTGGATAAACCCTGTCATCCGTTACCATTCCATTATCATTCCATCATGTTTTTGTTTTTTTTTCCACTGTTCCTTGGTTCCTACCCCCGCTGTTTCCATTGTAATTACATATGTATATATAAATATATATAAATAAATAAGTAAATAAACTTTAAATAAATAAATAAATGAAAAATAAATTAACAAATAAATAAATAAATATATATATATATATATATATATCGTTACAACTATGGCTTACAACAGGCATTGGGTCTACCATCTGATGCGTGCAATTTCTATAATCAATACTCACTAATTCCCACAAACATAACGATGATTCCATGATCAGTTGAAGTTACAAATCAGCTAAATGGATTATAATTCCCAAAAATAGGTCATCAATAGTCAGTTAAATCCTATCCCTTTTGATTATACATCCATTACTAAATATGATCTCAGTGAATAGTTGGTTGAAATTTTTGTACTTGGTTGAACGGTATGTTTAATCATTATCACTGGTTGGTGGTCGTAACCCTTCTGAAAAAAGTTCTAAACCACCAACCAGATCACCATGTTCTGCTGGCAAAATCTTCCATTGGCTATGGCGAATGGAGTCATTCTTCAGTGGCCTGAAATGTTGACATTGTTTATCCTCACGTGAGTTGAGGTTCCCATTGTTGGTTTTGTAGTTAGTTATAACACGTTATATCATGTTTTTGTCATGTTAGAACAATGTTATAACTTATAACAACGTTATATCCCAATATTGTTGGCCAGGGATGTCCCCATATAACTATAGTTTTGCTGATGATACCCCTAGAAATTGCTGCTGTAATTGCTCATTATCTGTTATCATGTTTAACAATAGTTGATCGTAATTATCATTCATCTCAATAGCAAAAACATGATTATCATTCTCACTATCGAAATCTTAGATAGCCCAATATTAGATATCCCATCAACATTAGATATCCCAATTAAAATATCCGCATTCTCATTCCTGTATGAGATATCCATGAGATATATCACTACATTAGTACAAATTAAATACCAATATCCAATAATATCCCGGCATAAGACATATACCTGAAATAATCCAAAACATCCCACATATAATCAATAATTATCATTGACAAACATTAGATATTCCCCGTATATTATATTGAGGCTTCCAAAAATCTGGGAACCCCAATAGCTGGATGGTTCATAATGGAAAATCCCAAGCAACACGAATGGATGATTTAGGGGTACCACTATTTCGGGAACTCAGCTTTGTCAAACAGTTTCTGAGAAAGTTGATATAACAAAGATCAATATGGTTCACAGGTTGATATCAAACATTATGTATCCCACAATATTAGATATCCATTTGATATATCACTACATTCACAAATATCCATTGGATATTAAATAACACTAATATAACTGATTATATTGTACCACTGCATTATTTATATTAGTGTTAAATACAGTGGTATATATATGTACATATGAAATAATAGTATTGTTTTATATCACTATTAAACAATTATGAGTTATATCCAAGGTATATTAACATTTATATTTGTGTTATAATCCACTGATTAGTGTGATTAGTGGTATATTGATGGTATTTTGAACATGTATAATCGATAATTAATCAAACTATATACCAGTGTTATATTAATGTAGTGATCTAAATATTCAATAGACTATGATGATATCTAGTAAATAAACCAGTAATAGTTTATATTTACCACTATAAAACTCTATCTAATATCAGTATCGAATATATCTATCTAAATATACCACCCATAGCTATTTACATACTGTTAAAATAGTTATATCATAATATACCAATATCTACAAAAAACCATTAATATATCTAATAAAAAGACTATCAATAGTCTATCATATGGTATTATTAAAAAAAAATACAATTTTATCCATTGGGTACCATTAATATTATATACCACTATGAAAAAACACTAAATATTCCATTGGATATTGAATACCATATATGACACTAAATGCTAATAGATACCATACGTGTCTTACATAACCCATTGATATTAGATATTAGACACTATTAACTATTATACTAAGTTATTATCTATATATTAGTGCAATATGTTAGATCTAATAATAGAACACTAATTAAACCACTGCACTCAATTATGTTATAACATATGGTAGTGGCATATCCATTTATATCCATTGATTATATACCACTGCACTCCATCTCTTTCCATCGGAGGCTCTTGGTCCAAGATCTCGAAGAGTTCCCGCGCCGCCGCCAAGTCTTTGGGATCCGTCTCCGGTTCCAACGGCAGCAGCGCCGAGCTGTGCTTCGCCTCGGGAACGCCACGGAGACGCCACAGGGTACCCCCGGGGAAGTGGGGGAAAAGGTGGGAAAGTTCCGGCGAAAATAGGTGGGATTATGGAATTTCTCGATTTTTTAGGCATAACTATGGTGATTTCGTGTTCCAAAAGGTAGAAGTCAAGCATATACTTAAGGAATGTAACTTAGCGCCAGCACTGGATAAAGAAATGGACTAAAGGTATAAATCGCAGCAATATCTTTCACAGAAAACCAAATGATTTTGATATTGTTTTGTAAACTAAATGCAGGTGACTTGGCCAGGACATGGGAATGGGGACTAGCAATGACAGAGTCTAGCAGCGTCTAGCCGCAAAGTTGCATATCCAAGGCCATCCATGCAACAAAACCTAGGATACTACAATGTGGTGCCCCCTAGCTATGCGTGTCAAACCGTGATTACAAACCATAAAAATCGTTACTCTAGCCATCAACCAACTGGGGCACATCCTTGTAGCAACAAACTTCAAGATTCTACATCATCAACTGATTCTGATGACTTTCAAATCTTCAAGAATCAAAAATGGCGACGCAAACCAGACTGACACCCACAAAAAATATATAATAATCCCCAAAGACAAGCCGATGATTCTGTAAGAACCCCAAAAAACTGCAGACTTCACGCAAAATCAGCAGGTGGCGACCGGAACCAGAAAATAGGTGGGTTGTAACTTACGAAATCTACATATACCCTCTTATGTTTGGGGATGTTTCCCAGTTGCGATCATGAGTTATTTAATGTTTTCTTTTGCAGTTCTATCCATTTGCTGCTTCAAAGGTCCCAATATCAGTTTCGAAATTTCACTTTCCGTGCCCTAAAACCAACAATTTGGTACCAAAACCACAAGTTTCAGTTGCAAGATGTCCTTCGTGCATTGACACATGTGGTTTCACACCTACAAAAACCGACTGAAACCCAGCTTTTTTCCAACCCCGACAAGGTGGTGCCCCCTCAGTTTTAAGTTGGGTAATAACCCCCCTTAACTATAGATATACCACCTATGAACCATAGTTATTGGAGTTATAAACCAACTTAGCCATCTTGGGGGCACCACCTTGTAGTAACTAGTTCGATATATCTATTAAAAAAGATAGTTTTTGCAGTTCTTTGTGCCAACTTCGCCAACTAAATCAACTCCATAAAGACCCATTAAATCCCAGTAAACCAACATCAAATCGCCATTTTCACCATTAAACCCAATTAAATCACATTAAATCCCATTTTCACCATTAAATCAACATGAAGTCCCATAAAATCACCATTTTTGCTGGCAAAAATCACCCACCATCGCCGAGGTGCAGCGTCCACCAGCGGCCGCTCCAAGCGCCAGAACAAGACGTCGCAGGCGAAGCGCACCGGAGCTAGATCTTCGTAGAGATTTTCGAAGGCCAAAGCCTTCGAAGAGTGGATCAATGGTTGGTTGGATCAGTGGCTGGTTATTAGTAATGATGATATGGATATTATGACTATAATATGGTTATTAATATGATTGTGATAACATACATATCATGGCTATGAGTATTTGATGGTTATTGTACTGATCCAATATTGTAAACAAAACATGTGGTTAATTAATGCTAAGAACTATGATCCATAGTTGCGACATTTTTTTACAGTAAACGGAGACTAATAATAATATCAATGTTACCAACATTACTTTTAATTAATATCAATAATATATTACTGTTATTCACATTGCTGCTTATTAATACATTATTAGTATTCATGGTAATTCGGTGGCAGCGAATAGTGGCATTGGTGATGTTACTAATTTAGTGATGGTTATGGACCTAATGGTTTTGCATGGTTAGTTGCGATTATGGATTTTATCTGATTAATAGTTACAAAATTATAATCCCTATTCATGGTGAATTGATGGATACATATTTTGTTGGTTACGGATATTTAAGGCCAATTATGGTTGTTCAAAAATATGTTAAGAGGGGGTGGTTTATCAACAATAATTTTCAATGGTTGTGAATGGCTAACAAATATAGATTTGAATCTTGTAGAAAATAAAAACAGTAGTATTCATTGTGGTTAGGGCCAGTGTGATGTTAATAGAAGCTAGCAACGGCACTAACAAGGTTACAGCTAATAATGTCATTAATGTCACTGAAGTTATTCTCATGATCGTATTCTTTAGTAACGTTAACAATAAATGCATATTATGAAGCGAACCTGCCCAATGTTAGATCATTATATAATGGTAAAATTAGTGTACTATACTTGGGCAGGTTATAATCTATATTGTTTAATCTCCATCACTAGTATTACAGTACTATAACGGTTATGACTATTAGATTATTTCTGCTAGTTGTCATCAACCGCTCACTTTCTGTTGAAAGGCGGTGCCCCCCAGGTATGCCGGTTTGGAGATGCAACAGAAACCTTGACCGTGACACCAGCTGCAAGCCCACCAACTTGGCTGAGGATTGGGGGCATCACATGTATAACATGTTGGTTAAATCCAATGCATTCCCATATGACGCGCCTCATCTTTTTGGTTGGTTATGATGTTTGAAGCAATTTCGTCGTAGAATCAGAAAGCGCCTAGCAGGGACTGCCGACCTCTTTCGCACCATCTATTCTGTCGCCTGATGGTCTGGAATGATTTTCTCCGCTGGACCATGAAAGGCCCCAGCATATAGGTACAGGCCGGTTTCGCGAATTCTTATCGCAGCACGCTGGCGTGCATGGCTTGCCTGCAAGCCAGAAGCAGCCACTGGTATAACCAGATGGCTGAATTGCCTGAGTTACGAATTCAATCGCAAAGCTCCATTGCGCGCCATCGAATGCCTCTTGCTGCATAGTTGACTTTCGCTCAGGCTGCCGTCAGGCTCGGAGCTGGAGGCAGCACAAAAACCTGCCCCTGCATCGGAGTTCCTTCAACCATTGCTCTTGGAGCCGCCCCTGCCCTGAAGCTAGACAGTGGAATTGGTTCAAAAGACGGCCCCAGTTCCACACTAAGAGGGTGCCCCGGGGTTGAAATTCAACCCCATCTGCGTGCACAAATAAAGGCACAGTTGTGCTTTTACGTTGCGCAGAGTTTCAGAAGGCCACTTTTTTTTACATATCGGATGTTGGCGGGGTCTGTCATCTTGCGTTCTTTCAGCCCTTTCCAAGATTTTCTACGAGTATGCAGCCCAACTTGAACCCACGCTTTGGTCCGGCCGACAGCTTGGCAGCGCGGTGCCGTGTCCATTCATCCATCCATCTGACATGCAAACCATCAACTCCCATGATGTTCCGATCATACTTCCCCTGATCTTCTTCCGTGATGCTTATATCCAGTTGGATGGGTGAGCAATACATTTCGCCCAAAATGATCAGATGTGCCACCGTGAAATCATCGTGTATGGTGTTGTTTGCATCCATCCCGGAAGTGGAATCCTTATGATGCAAAAAAAAACATGCCTGTAAATGGATTGATGACCATATCTCGGAATATCAACCATGTAACTTGACCATTGCACATGCAACCCAATTTAACTATGGTTATTTCAACACCGTAAACCCTAGCAAATCTAGTAATTTGCACCAACTTAGCAAACAAAATCCCATTGAATCTCCTTGAGTCACTAGTTCGTTGAGCATTGTTGTAAAATCCCTATGGGGTAAGTCAAAGTTTCCTCCATTCCTCCATTCTACATAATCCACATAATCCAGACCCAAACCTAATTAAACCTCAGTTTGGCGATTAACCATTGGTGGTATTGTTGTTTGTTTATCCCATATGTCTGACCATGGCACATATAACATATATACATAGATATGTATATTGAAAAAATCACCCCCCCACCTGCCAGGTGAGGGTTGTCAGATTTTATCAGAGTTGTTCTCCTCCTCCGCCTCCTCCTTCTCCTCCTCCTCCGCCTCCTCCGCCAGTTTCTCCTCGACCATGTCTGCATCAACTTCCACCTCCACTTCCGCCCTGCCAACTCTTCGCCAAGCTCTTTGCCAACTTCCCAGCTCAGTGTGCACCGCTGGACCTCAACCTGGGACCTTCCCAGCTCAGTGCGCACCGCTGGACCTCAACCTGGG
>Ga0126342_10011750_pt1 | contig 15629 bp, 12 predicted proteins | sample Cyp1metagenome_FD_92528 | JGI IMG/M metagenome (GOLD analysis project Ga0126342, IMG submission 92528) | Coral microbial communities from Lord Howe Island, Old Settlement Bay, Australia - Cyphastrea 1 metagenome | ecosystem: Host-associated > Invertebrates > Cnidaria > Coral ...
CACTCTACACTTTACACACTCTACACTCCCCACTCCACACTTTACACTCCACACTCCTTACTTTACACTCCACACTCCACACTCTACACTTTCCACTCCACACTCCACACTCTACACTTGCCACTCCACACTGCAGACTGGTAACAGGGGTAATATACTGTCTTCAAGCGATGTTTTCCATGCGTGTCTTTGTGCGTTAGTTGTCTCTTTGTGAACTGTTGATCAGGTGCCTTCGCTGAGACGATATGCACGCACGATGCATGAAAAAAAAGGTTTGTTTTCCTATTGCAGAGGTTTTCACTGGTAGTCCAAGAACGTGAATGTGAATACATTCGGGTTCGTGGCTTCCATCTTGTTTTTCCCTGCAGCAACGCATGTTTGGCCAATTGGGGATGGTAGATCCAAATCAGAGGTTTCAGAAGAACCACAACTGATTGACGAAAAGTGGGGCATATTTTTAGTGCCAAACCATCCAGGTACACGAATAGATTGGGATAGGTTGGATTTGGAAGGCGGGTTAGTTGTCATCCCTGTCCTGACAACTGACAACTGGGCTGCCTGAGTGGGGCGGCTTGTTCTCATCACAAAAAGTATTGGTGAAGAACTAGCAGCAAAAGAGGAGCCGTTTCTGGATTAAACTACAAACTTGAGGCCCCTGTATCTTTGGCTTATGGGTTGATTAATGTCTGTTCTTGTTGTGTTCTGGTAGAATCATAAATACTTCACCAACTCTGGCAGAATTTTGGCTGGTTGAACCCCGATCTTTCCAAATGGTCGTTGGTGAAATCCCCATTTTCCCACATCTTCCATGGTTCAATCACCATTTTCCCAGCTTTTCCATGGTGAAATCCTCAGTTTGAGCTGGTGAACGCCCAGAAACAGCGCATTTTCTCATGTTCCGACGGCCCCGGTCCGGCCGCGCCTCATCCAGCAGGAGCAGCTTGGGCCCCCGCAGAAGCGCCCGGGCAATGGCCACCCGCTGTCGCTGGCCACCGCTCAGTCGCGTGCCACCTTCGCCTGGGGAGTTTCGCTCGCTGGGAGAGATCCAAAAATCGATCCATGTATGAAAATAGATTCATTTATTTGGAGAATAATCTATTTATATATAGATCTAAAAAATAGATCCATTTATGAAAAAACATGACTCATAATGGATAAATTTCGGTTTCCATAAATCTATGAGTCTATGAGAATAGAGTTATTTCTGAGAATAAATCCATTCAGCTGGGAATGATGGAGGTGTCCATAAATCATCCATAAATCCTATAGGGCTACCCCTATTTATCATGAAATAAATCATCCATTTCAATTTTAAAAAGGGTTTTCCATGAAATAAACCATCCAGCTATTGGGGTATCCCCATGACTATGGAAATCCCATATCACCAATGAATGATGTGATGGAGATTTTACAATTATTTGTATAGTGCAGCGATTCTGGATTCTGCAAAATCGCCCATAAAATCGAGGTGTTGGTAGGAAAAAGATCTATAACTGGTGGATTTGCCATTGCCATGTTTGATTACTGGAGGCTAACCAATGAAGGATGGGGATCTAATAAGGATTTTTCTAAGCAAACATGGGTGACTTTTTTGGGTTATTTCTTCATCAGCTACTGAATTAAAAAGGCGATTTTTTACCTGCCATCATGGGGATAGAATAGGGAGATGATGGGGTGTTTAACCAACAAAAGGATTGATACGTATGTGTATATATATATATATATATATGCATGGAAATTGATGATGCGCTTATGCTAGCAACAGTGGGGATATGATCCGTTTTCTGAGGATATAACAAACATTCTCTGGGATATCTCATGGGATATTCTATGTCATATTCTATGGGATATTATACAATAAGATTTCTATCTTTTGGTGGTTTTAACCATCAAAAATAAGGAGTTCAAAGGGGATGCTGATAAATGGCTACAAAAATGGGGATGTGAATCATCTCGGGGATGGAAAAAAACCGTTTCTGGGTACTTGCATGGTACTCTTATGGGATGATATGGTACCTCCATCGTGGCTATATTTGTGACAAGATATACCTATATATATATATAGAGAGAGAGAGAGATTTAATCAATTCAGCATGGACCCACCAAATGTTGGTCATGGTTTTAGTCTTTCGCACATGAGGATATAAATGATTGGTGATTGATATGATTGATATCCTGTTTCTTGATGTTTTACACAACATGTTCGTTCGCTATTTGACATGATATGCCCATCCTCTTATCGACAGAATGTGGTTATTGGACCATCCCCAACAGGTTGCGACCATGAAAATTGGATATGATATGACCATGAAAATGGTGACATTTCTAGCAACCAATGAATCAAACCAATGGCTCAAAGCCAAGATTTGTCCTGTGGTTCACCTCCAAAATATGAAAAGTTTGTATCGGAATGTGTGGTGTAAATTCTTACCCGTATTTTGGAGAAAAATTCAGCCATTTTGATCCATGTTGATCCATTTTCTAGGTTCGGAACAGTACTCCAAGTTTGACCCGCTGTAGATTCCTAGACATCAAGGAGTACATAAAAACCGCGACATGGCGGTCAATGCCTACCTACTATACCATACCATATTTTGGCAACTTACCAGATATCGGATTGTTTTGAAAATATTACTCACAGTACCCCCAAAGATCATCAAAACATTTTGGGCCCGTCCCCTATTCCAGTCGCAGCTCAATAGATCTCAGTAAGTTGGCCCACATCTTGCTGAAGAAGTCTGAAAAACAAATCCAGCCCTGACCAAAACAGATGATCAATCATCGATGATGTTGGAAAAATGGTACTATCACCCTATGGCCTATCATCATCCAGCATTAAAGCAACAGATCCAGCAACCAGCTCAGCGGCCTATCATCGATTGGTACTTCTCCTCCAACTTCTGGATGAAGTCGTTTGCACTTGCCGCCTCAGCCGCCTTCTCAACCTCCGCTTGCTGCGGTACTTCTCCTGCTGTGCCGTTGTTTCTTTTACAACAAGGGGCAAGGAGACGAACTACCAGCTACCAAAACAAACACGTAACTGATACGTATTGAACTTTGTTGAAACATCCATTTTGGGGGATGGTTATCATTTTGACCCCTGCTCATAGTCTTTCAAAACAGCGTTTTTTTTAACCCTACAAATCTGAAGGACATGAAGAACACTGAGAAGTTACCAGCCTGGTTCCAGGCCATAAGTCAGATTTTCCAGGATAGAGCGGCAGAACACCTGGCATCGCAAGACTCGCAAGTTGGGGACTTAGAGATGCCAAAACGATTCATAAAGATTCGAATGGTGGAAACAACAGTCGTTTAATTGGAAACACACTTAAAATTGCCAGAAGCTCCACCTTTGGCGGGTGGAGTCGCTATCAACCTGTAAATGATAAAATATAGTCAAACAGATTCGAAAACTATGAATGATCTGCCATTTATAGTCGTTTATGTTTGATTCTGAAAAGAAGTCCAAACTATAAAGAATGATCTGCTTCCCAGAATCAAACACTAGTGACCACTATTCACCACTATTCATCATGAGTCACTATCTAAACACGTCAAATTCAACCCCTTTTTCTCACCATTTCTGGCCCCTCGGTCTCCCCGAAGCGAAGCCTGTGTATCTTGAGACACGACTCCCACTTTCCTGCCGCGGAGCTGCAAAAAAGATTTTTTTAAAAGATGAAATGGTCAACAAAAATGCTGGGATGTTGTTTTTCTATATTATAGTTTTTGAGGTTGCTACAACTCGGGTATCACTTAGTTGTAAAAAAATGTAAGACACACACACACAGTTTTCTATACTTGTCTACCATACAACCTTAATTAAGGATCATCACCTGAAAATCTCCGCGGCACAGTGGGTCACTGTCCATGCTCATGCTGGATTGGTTTTAGATGGTTTTAGGATGTTCTTGGGCGGCCTATCTCCCTAAGCAATGAGGGTTTGAAAACATCATTGCTACAGCCTTAGATACAGTACTCCGCCAGAAAACTGATACTACCATAAGGTATCTGTTGGCAGGATAAAATCATGAATCCTGCGTTTCTGGCAAATGTTCAAGCTTATTACCTACCCGTCACCAATGTCAACCCATATGTCTACTTAAAGGCCACCAATGGGTCTTCCAGTTTAGAAATCGATGTTGAAATCTGAGGACATATTTCGAAACCCTATACCCTTGGTGAACATCGAAATAGCTGGCAAATGCATGTTCATCTCAAAAATTGGTAAACTCTCCCATAATTTAACATATATAGCTTATGAAAAATTGCCCATTTATAGATGATTTACCTAGTAAAATGAGGGATTTTCACTTGTCACGTTTGAGAAAGGGTATTGACACTATTGACCCATAGCATCAGCAAAAACTCCCAGGTTTCGCAGATCCACCAAGAGTCTTTCGGTAGAGTCGTAGGTTGTATTCCGTCAGGGGCTCACCATTCAACAGCACCTGCCCGCCCTTGGGGTCGTAGAATCGCAGCATTAAGCCCACCAGGGTGCTCCTTGGGGCAACGGATAGCTACAATTCTTGTTTGCATAGCCAACTATCGCCATTCAATCCCATTGTATCCCTACTATATTCCTATATCATACTATATCATACTATGTTAAATACTATGTTAAATACTATATCATACTATATCCTTACTAAGGTTCGGTAGATCCCCACGAATCTCCCATCTGTGTTTTTTTCGCACGTTGAAACATGTTCACAACGCAACCCCCTGGATTGCCCTCAGAGCCTGAAATCCATTGAAATCCCAAAAACTCCAACCCGAACCAAGCCTAAAACGTCTAAAACCCTGAAACTCAAGCCTGGATGATAAAAAAAACAGACAAATACTGTGTTTTCTCCGAAAATAAACTTGACGAGATGAGGACATCCTTGAAGGAATAATTATTTCTATCCTTGTATGGCTCGGCGATCCAGGGGCTCGCAGTGAACATGGTTCCAACTCGCGGCCAAACACCCGACGTGGCTGTAGTTATTGCCGACCTCTTCCGGCTCCTCCAAAATTTTCTGGGTATTTGGTTATCAAGTTACCATAGTTACCCTGGTCAGCATCCCGAGTTTTGACATCGATGAGAGAACTGGATATCCTTGGTGTTCCATGCATTTTCTGTCCAACGCATCCCAAGAGTCTTGCCAGCGCCACTCTTCCCCACCATCGCCACAGTTTGACCAGCACCTGACGTGCCGAAACCGTGCTGGTTGATTTGGGAGCACCAACCCATGGCCGCAAGCACCGCACCTACTGTGAAGCTCAAACCCTTGAGGACCATGGCATCTGGTCGCATGGGGTAGTAGAAGCAGACCTCCTTCCAGAGAGTGAAAATCCAGGATTTTGCTAAATTTCCAATTTGTCATAAAGGGGTAATAATTTTGATAGTAGCGTTTCTATTGCCAAACTATCCAAGTTACATGACCAAAACCGGCCCAAACCCCTAAGGCATACATTGGCACCAACTGATCACTTGGGGTAAGCCCCCAATCAAGAGCCAGGGTTTATTCATCCAGGGTTGACATTGCTAGTCGTAGTTTGGACGGTATTCATTTCCCGTGGGATCCTGCTGGCTTCCTGGCCAAGGGAAGCCAAGCCATGCGATTGCTGAGAGTGGACTGGTTGGCTCCGTTTGAGGGACAACATGCAGCAGGACACCATGTTCTATTTCCCATCCAAATCTGGAGTATGTTTGTTTCACTCCATTCCATGTCATGTTAGCCCCATCATCAAACTCCAAGTGTTCAAAATCATCAAATGTCATCCCCAAAAGCCATGTTTTTCACGGACGCTCCTTGAAGGCGAGACTCACAGGACCATCATCCAGCCCCTTGTGACCTTCATCCGCAGGGATATCTGGTTCCAAATCGATGATTTCGAACCTTGGTGGATGTCCAAGATCAACAAAAAAACCAGGCCATCCCCCAAAAAAAACATCGTTTTTTTCACGAACCAACTTGGAATCATCGAAAAAGCTGGCTGGGTATGGTCCCAACGGACCCACGGAAATTGGTAAATGTCAGTACTAAACTTTCCACCATCCAGTTCTGGTGGTCTGATGGTCAAGAATGCACCAAGTGATTCATCAGAGTCATTTGGGATCCGCAGTGCCAGAAACCTGCACCCCAATGATCAAACATCAAAGGGAGCCCGCGGGAGCTCGCATAAATCTTCCCAAGTAGGGCTATACCAAATAATGAACCACAGACTGGAGATTGTTTACTCTTGTGGATCCCCTTACAGTTTTATTGTTCTTCCACTCATCTTTTTTTGTTGGTCTAGAAAATACAATACACAGGAAGGCCAAATCTTTCCTGTTATCAACAGTTTCAATTGAAATGTGGTAAACCCAATAATAAACTTCAATTGGAGATGGCTTCGACCCAGAACCACCGCAGCAAGCCATGGTTAAAAGCCTGTCAAAGGGTTCCCCAATAAAACCATATGGGTTGGTCTGAAAATGGGCTACACAAAATTTGATGGTTCATCAGCACTTTCCCTGTGAACAAATGGTGATAACTGGGGGATATACCTCATTTTCAAACACCGCCATATGCAAATTTCATGCAATATCCTCTTCTTTTCAAAGTGACTCTTGAGAAGGCGTCAAGACAAGACTCGAGCGCAATGGAAAAAATGTTTCACAAGTTTACCACATTGGTAACAATAGTTGAAACACTTAAAATAGAAGTAGCAATGCGGCCGCTAAAAACGCTGGCTTCCCGTGGCTAATTCTCGCATCGGCCGTCCCACCCTGAAAGTGAAACCCAAAATCTCACACCAGAATATCTTCGCCAAGCCGAGACCTTGTGGGCGAAACAGCTATTTGCGAATGATAGTAGTAAGGAGCAACACTCAGGGGTTGCTAAGCAATGGCCAGTGTCATCAAACATTCCAAGACACACGCGCTGGGCAGCCGAAGCCGCCTTCACTAAGGTGTTCAACATGCCGTTGAGGCCAGTGATGGAGTTCTCGGTCGAAACCCGCAACGGTTGGATCTTTCGGAAAAAAAAAAGATTTCAGCAGCTAAAATGGGTATCAACACATTAAGAAATGGGATTAAACATGATTGATCCAGCAGATCATTGGGAAATCAAAAACGAAGAATGTGGAATGAACCAGCAGAAATTGTGGATTTAACCAGCAAACAGAAGTTTGACTTCGTTGGCTCAATGGTATACAACTCAAATAGGTAACAAAAATATCACAAACATATAGATCTACCATGTCGAAATTTTAGTACTTGTGAGAATATAGGTCTGAATGGGTGGAAATGTTGGTACCCTGAATTTTGCACATCAAAATAGTGATGTTCATACCTGGCTTTCGGTGGGACCATTATTGTATTGATCTTGAGCCAAAGCGGTGCGCAGAAGTCCAGAGCTGACCCCTCTGCACCCCGACTTTTCCAGCTGTGAAATCGACTGCACAACCATCTCTTAGGACCAAAATATGAATAAACCGATCTTCAGGCTTTATCAAAGCTGTCAGGCATGCCCAATTCTCCAAAAAATTGCAACATCGGAAAGCGTATTCTGAGTGTTTCTGTGCATCACAGCTGCATTGAGCATATTCCAGTACAGGTTGAAGGTGATGAGGTTACCGATCCTGAGAAGTCAAAAAGTCTACATGGACGGTTGATGGGAATGGTCCTCATTTGTAGGAATCCGCCGGCCTGCCGGCGTGTCTTGTGGATGTTGCTTGTATATGTTTTATGTTTAGCTGTAATCTTTCCCTCCGCGCGGATTTTTACGACCCCCCCCCCCACCCCCCCTTTCATATTATATTATGAAAACAAAAAAGCAAGATATGGACGTCGCTGACAAGCCAGCCATGTTCTCCTTCACTTCGTGCCTTGCGCCTGCCTTCTGCTTCTTATTTCTATTTGGTAATTTATTGTCAAACGTCATAGGCTCATTTCTCGGCGTGTCCTGTGGATGTCGTTTGGCTCTGCTTATGTTTGATGTTGCCTGATACATACATGCCAGCCACTGGTCCTCCTGCACTCCTTGCCCCTCCGCCCCTTTCCGCTTCTTATTTCGTATGGTATCAAATATTCTCTAATTTCATCTGGCATCATTTATGTAATATCATGACAACAAAAATACTACGAGATATGGACGTTGCTGACACGCCAGCCATGTTCTCCTTAACTGCGTGCCTTGCGCCTGCCTTCTGCTTCTTATTTCGTATGGTGTTCTCTATTGTCAAACGTCATTCCTGGCGCCCAGCTGATTATCAGTAACGCACATGTGGCACCCAACGCCTCTGAGCTGTGGACACCAATGCATCGTGGTAAATATATGTAAGTATCTAGGTGTAGGTATATATGTATATGTCCATGTAAGTCTGTACGATAATGTCTAATGATATACTCAATGCTCCAAACACCTTGGACCCTTTCACCTGGGAGCCACGTGGCCGGCGGAACACGCCAGCGGCGGTTAAATATGGAAATCCTATGAAATTCCCTTGCTTGTGGTAATCTTGCCTTGCAATGAAAATCTATACTGTATGTTCAAGAGCGTTGAATGGTATACCATGTGTATACATTGTCCAGTTTGGGCTTAGATTCCCAAAGGGCAAAAACATAAAGGGCAAAGGCATTTTCTTCCAACACTTGTCAACTTGTCAAGGCTGAAACTTGGGCGCCAATAACCATAGATTTCGGGTGTAGATGTGGATGATTGCCATATTATGCCATGCATGATGCGTGCCAAATGCTTGCCAGGGCTAAGACCAGTGGCTGCAAATCACTCTGCCCTTCGCCAAGTACTGCATAGCCGCCATACCTGGCGAACCGCACTTGGATCAAAGAAACCAGTCGCACTACCATTTGCAATGTTGAACAAAACGACATAAGGAAGATCAAGACCGCATCCACATCTCAGTAAATCGGGTTTAGAGAAAACGATCTTCGAGCAATCAAGCTGCTCTAGCAGCAGGTCCAATGAAGAAGCCCATCTGAGATTTGCAGCCCCCATCAGAAATGCAGCCCAGATGCCACAAGATCAAGATAGTGGCGGCAAAGTCCAGGTATTGAGTGATGGCTGACACCCCAGCGGAGGCATAGGAATCCTTCATACCTTGAATGCACACAAGTGACTTTCATCTCCGAAGCTGGTAGGACGGCGAGTTTCCCTGGATTGTAATTGACAAGGAAACCAGTTGATCCAGTTGGTATAACCCATCATTTAAGTCATGGAACCCTCAACAAACAAAGTTTGCATTGTTCATTTGCGCCCTCTGTAACGTTGCACATCCTGGACACGACCTTGGCAAAAACCCAGGGTTCCCCACCGTTCTGCAGCGCTGTATCCATGTGTTGCCTAAAGGCGCCAACTTCCTGAGAGTTGCGGCAAACTTGCAACTCTCCAAGCTGGATGTTGAATTTTGTCGGAAAATCCTTTTCATAGTTTGGGAATATCAACCTCTTCCTTTGGGGAATCGGATATGGGTCAACAATTCCAGACCATGCAAACAATATAGATTGGTTTTTGTTTTTTAATAATTAATATGTTTCAACCATCACAATTTGGAGGTGGAAGCAACTGTTGACCCGACAATTGAGGTGAATTAATTGTTCGGAATTTTGGAAATGATGTTTCCCCTTTGGCAACCCAACGTGGCCACAGAAAATCATCGATTTCAAGATCATGGACATCTCAAAACCCATTTTTTCCATGACTTTCCAGAACCATGTGGGTTTGGTACCTGAAAAATCCCTTTGTTAAAAACTTCAAAATTTCAAAGCCTCTCATTTTCCCACATTTTCCCTGTGAAAATCCTGATTTTTTCCGCCTCCAACGCGTCCCAGACACCAGCAAATCGGCCCCAAAAGATCGCACCGTGCGGATGTTGCGCAGCGCTTCGGTGGACACAGCATTGGCCTCCGCCATGGACACGCGGATGGACATGTTGACCTGCCTAGGACGGCAGATGAAGATGGGAATGGAGATGCGGATGAAGACGGGTGCATTTAATGTGATTTACCGCAATTTAAGTCTGTAAGTCTGTGTGTGTGTATCATATGTCATATAATCATACATCATGTGTCATATACCAGTTGTACCGCACAAGGCGGTGACCGAAGTTTCAAAAATAGGGAACCTATAGGAGAAGTTGGTTGTTGTGAATCCCGGATGGCAGAGCAAATCCACTGTTGGACCGAAAGGTGGTTGGAGTTGTGTTTTGGAAAGGCTGCAATGGTTGCAGTGGTCACCTCACCCACAACTGCTGGATGTTGTGTGGTGTAGTGCAGCAGTTGTAGTTGTAGTGGAGTGTAGTTGTAGCGTAGTGTAGTGTAATTAATGTAGTGTAGTTGTAGTTGTAAAGTAGCGTAGTGTAATGTAGTGTAGGGTACTGTAGTGTAGTGTACTGTCCTGTTGTGTACTCTAGTGTAGTAAAGTGTAGTGTAGTAAAGTGTAGTCTGTGTGAAGTAGTGTAGTTGTAGTTGCAGTGTAGCGTCGTGCAACTGTAGTTGTAGTGTAGTGTATTTTGCAGTGTTGTGTAATGTAGTTTTGTGGTAGTAGTACTAGTAGTACTAGTACCAGTAGCACTAGTAGCACTAGTAGCACTAGTAGCACTGGTGGTGGTAGTGGTAGTAGTAGTAGTAGAAGAAGTAGAAGTAGAAGTAGAAGTAGAAGTAGAAGTAGAAGTAGTAGTTGTTGTAGTAGTTCTTGTTGTTGTAGCTGTAGTAGTTGCAGTAGTTGTAGTAGTTGTAGCTGTAGTTGTCGTGGTAGTTGTAGCTGTAGTTGTCGTGGTAGTTGTAGCTGTAGTTGTCGTGGTAGTTGTAGCTGTAATGTAGTGTACTGTACTTAGCGTAGTGCAGTGCAAGATAGTTGTAGTTAGTTGTAGTTGCAGTTGTCTATCTTTCTATCTATCTATCTATCTATCTATCTGTCTATCTGCAAGCTTGAAAACGAAGCGATTCTGCGAGACTTCCTCAATTCTTTAAGTTGGCAACATCAAAAGCGAAGCAATTCTGCGAGACTTCCTTCAATAATGGAAAGTTGAGTGCAGAGCTGACGGCCTCGTACCAATGCGTTTTGCGATTTTTTCAGCCCATGTCTCTGAAGTATTGCGCCTGCCACGAAAAAATAGCTCATACAAATTGCTGCACCTGTCACACAAAATCATCTTCCCAAAACTGAAGATCTGATGCTCCAGAAGTTGAGATGTCTAAAAAATGCACGCCGTTGTGGTGCAAAGCACATTTCCAAGTCAAAGTGTTAAAAACACCACATGCTCGGACCACTTTGGACGTCCAGATGTCGTTTTGCGTGGCAGGCACAAGGGATTGTGCATTTGTAGCAGTTTCAAAAGCGTTGGCAGGCGTGGGACATTTGAAGAGGATCTGGAAAGATGCATTTTCCGTGGCAGGCGCAGTACAAGCTCATCAGAGATGTTAGGAGGTCAGGGCGCTGATTTCCTGAGAGGGGTTGCATTTTAAAAAGTGCTCCAAGCATGGTTTGGCTTGTACATTTTGACTTCTAAATGTGCTTCGCGCCACAACGGCGTGCAATTTTTTATCTCTCATCTGGCCACATGGCTCCGCACCCGCCGCTTTAGCGAGCCTACTTTTCGACCCTCCGGAGCCACAAATCATCGGAAAAACACAGTGTTTCGCGACTTTGCTGCCTTAGCATGCCAACAAATATGTGGGAATCCTAGCACATACACATGGATTTAGATGGATTTTAAGTTGTTATAAAAATATATATTTGAAGGAAGGCAAATGTGTTTCAGGGCCCCAATTCACAAAGCCACACATTAGCCAAACAAACGTATTGTAATTCAACAAACCAGTTATTGGGCTTCGGTTTTCGGCACATGGATGGAACTAGTTTGGAACCCGGGGTTTGAAGTAATACCTGTCAAAAAATGACGGGATTTAACAAGGTGTGTATATAACCTATTTTTGGGGCATATAAACATATGATTCTTTAACCAAAAACATCGAAAATCTGCCAGAAAATGCAGAAATGAACTTTGTCTTGGGCTGTCAGTTGGATTCCCGTTTGACACTGACTGACGAACTCTGAAAAGAAAAAACCAGGCATGATGGATCAACTAATATCAAGAAACATTGCCCCGAGGCAGGCATAATTGTCTGTTCTTGGTGAAGCCCACGGCGCAAACCTCTTGGCTTACAGGTCTCCAACCTAGAGGCACCTTTGAGCGCGCACCTGCATCTTCTCTCTTCTCACTCTTTCTCTTCTCTGATCTTCTCTCTTCTGCTCTTCTCTTCTCTGACTCTTCCCACCTCTGCTTTTGAATCTGTCCATATTGTCGGAAGTTTGACTTCTAAACTTCCTTCGATCATATATCATATGTGTATAGTATAGAAATAAATAAGTCTGGTAAGAACCCACTAAATCTGTAAGTCCAATGGGCAGGTCGCTGGGGTTTGGCTTCCAGAACCCACTGGTTCAAATTATTCCAAGATACCAACGTCCGTGTTCTCTATTTGGATGGGACCAACAATCAGTGGCTACAATTGTTGTTTCAACTTACTGTATTGCTCAACATGGGTGGTATGGCCAGTAGGGCGCCAAATGATTGGTCCACCGACAAAAAACGCCAATGAAAAATAATGACATCAGTAATCTGACTTTTATTAAATTTATATGTCAAAACCCGAAAAGATTCACTTCAGATTCAAAAAACTCCTACCACACCTATCGCAACCCAGGACCTTTTAAGGGATCCATGGCAAGCCATGGAGCTTGGACCATTTGGCATAGACTCCAGTGAGGTACACTACTGGGCCAATCATTGTGGCGGCCAGAACCTCAGTTTTTGCCGCAATGACAATGGGGAATGATGGGTATATAATGGGTTAATGGATCATTCATGGATTATTTTCATGGAATGTGAATGGAACATATATGACAATGGTTCTTTGTTCAGTTAAAGCGAAATTCCAAATGGTCACCCACCGAGCAGCTGTGAGTTTCCAGGAGGTAAGGAGGCACATAAAGAGACCCCCAATGAGCCGCAGAATGGCTGTCAGGAAGGTGTTCCTCAAACGCGCAAAGGCTGTGTGTTCTTGGAGGATCCAGGATTTTTATTTTAAAAAAAGAGGGGTTACTTAACCCAAATGATATGTTTACACTTTTTTTGTTGTGAATCACTTTCTGACTGGGATGCACATCCAAGTTGACACTAGCATGTATATTCTTCGAAATCTGGTTCGATTTTCCAAAGATCCGACAAAAATTAATGTTTCGACCTTCCAACATCTCTTGAAAAGCCAACAAGACATGGAAAATCAACAGTTTGGGAGAAATTAAAATCCAGCATATCTACCTAAAACTGCGCCATTTCGTGCGATTCGATCATCTTGCAGAAATCCCAGGTCGGCTTTTCATTCGGAAAAGTTCGCCCATTTCACACACTTTTATGGCAATCAACAAGAGCACGCAATACGTACACCCATTCCCAAATCAAAAAAAAAATGTATGTGTGTATACATATACAGTATATACATATCATCCTTATATATATATACATACACACACATTTTTCATATACATATATATATACATATATATATATATATAGTATATACATGTATATTATACATATATATATATACATATATACCTACATATAGTTCAAACATATACAATCAAATAATAAGCCATTTTTTTCGGTGGGATTATCCTAATCCCTGATTTTCTCCGCTGAAGCCTGCGCCTAGCCACATGATTTGCCTCACCGGCTGCACCACCGCCGCCACGTCGTTGGTCATGCGCGAGGTGAGCTGGCCTTGGGAGCCACCCACAACGGCCCGCCCCTGCGCAACCTCCCATGAAATGGAGGTTTTCTGAGACGTTTATGATGGGTAACAATATCAGTATAGTTATGATGGGTAACAATATCAGTATAGTAACAATGAAATCAGTAGTAGTAAATATGACCACTATGGGATAATGGCAAGGTTTATTGTTGGGATAATGATCCAAAATATGTGGTTTACTAGGGGTATAATAACGGGATAAGAATACGATAGTCATGGATTTACCCTTCGGTGATGAAACATGGCTGGCCGGGAAAATCCTCGAACAGAATGGAGGTCCAAAACTGAACATGATCTTGGTGTGGAAATCCACTATGAATCGGGGATTTTCCAGAAAGGCATGTTTGACTAAGGAATGGTATAAGACTACCAAACTGCCCAAAAATTGTCTTTTTGAAATGGCTGAGAATCCTCGAAATTCCACCAAAATGGTTGTGATGCTTACTTGGGGAAGCACCACTAAGGTTACCAAAAAACCCTTGCTATTGCATGGCCAATGTGGCAAACTGGCAAGCACTAGTCACTAGCCATTTGGAACCTCTGTCCGCCTTTTGCTACGGATAGGCTACGAAGTTCAGAATTTATATCCTGGTTGCACTGATTTCCTGGGCATCGCTGGATTTCGAATCATCCCCTTCCACAAGTTGCTGCCCGGGGGCCAGTCATGGTGCCGTCAAAGAAGGCAATGTCTTGCTTGATCAGGCTCTCGAACATTACCTGATGTGATTTGAGGGGTACCTCAAAGAGGGTACCTTTCATGAGGGACCCACTAGTCACTTGTTGTTTCCCCTTACTCAATCATCCACTTGTGGTTGATGATGCTGAGCCTCTCAGAATCTGCACTCTCAGAATTTCCCAAAAAAAAATTGACGAAAAATAAATACGTTGGCCAAGTTTCTGTGCGAACATCACAGGTAATCCTGCGACGTGTGTCTGCTGCAAGACACATCTCCAACATTCACCCATTCAAATGCCACATCTTTTCCCCCAAGCCATGAATAGATCCAATACTAAACCTTCGTATTTCATACTAGGGAAAAGGGGAATAATGTTACCTTGGGCAAACAAACATAGCAGTGGAAAACTGTTATTTATAGTTGATTTACCCGTGAAAAATTGTGATGTTCCATAGCTGTGTTAGCTTGCCAGAATGTAAATAACTCTGCGTTTTGCAAGCAGTGCAAGGTTGTGGCCAGAATGCAGAACTCTGTTGGAGAGCGGCACTTCAGTTTGCAGGTCGCAAAATGATCGGACTGTACATGGCTGTGAATCAGCTCACCCTGCCGAATGGATGTTCATCCCACCGAAGTATTATGGTACAGGTTTTCACTCCTCACATGTTTCTCTCAAGGACCCCAACTAGCGATGTTTTAAGTAGCAGGAGACTCAGGAGACGTCAAGTGTAGCATAGCACCAGACTGAGATTTCAAGCCACCCCAGAAAAAGTGAACTTTGGAGGATGGTAAGAAACAAAAATAGAACTTTATAGAACCAACTGAGCAACGAGAACCAACTGAGCAATGGTCCGAAACCTCATCCCTTCATAGGGCTCAATTCTTGAATCGCGTCAGTTTGCAACAAAAACATCCAATGAACCAAATAGATCTAGATGATACCAAGCCATCAACGGGTTTGTTCAAAAGTAAGGGTACAGAAAAAAAACAAGATGATATATTAGATTAGAGTGCGGGTAAAATATTTATCAAAGGAAGTTGGGAAGCAATACTTCCGAGTTACGAATGACTTTTACTTGATGAAATTGACTATGATGAAGGGTGGTACGTGATCTAACAATACATAATCTAACAATACATAACAAAAG
>Ga0126342_10011751_pt1 | contig 15629 bp, 15 predicted proteins | sample Cyp1metagenome_FD_92528 | JGI IMG/M metagenome (GOLD analysis project Ga0126342, IMG submission 92528) | Coral microbial communities from Lord Howe Island, Old Settlement Bay, Australia - Cyphastrea 1 metagenome | ecosystem: Host-associated > Invertebrates > Cnidaria > Coral ...
CCCCCCCCAGCTAAAGCTGATATAGCGACTGCTATATTAACAAATGTCATTGAGCATTTAGTGTTGCTGTTGCCCCCCAATAAGCACGCCTTCACCGCCAAAGCGGTGTGGGCGGATTTATATCACAGTTATTGGACATCCTGGTGGAGGCACCGCCTCGCAAAATGCCACAGCCAGGCGAATCCAGGCCTCTCTGTGTGAAGGGCCTCTGATTCCGATGACTACAGAGCTCCCGGCCTGGAGTTACAAGATACAGAAAGTACAGAATCACTTCTGGCCTGCAGATAGGGTCTAAAATGGTTCCCAGCAACTCTGTTCGGTATTCGGACGTCCAAGTGGATCTAGGTGGCTGAGGTCCAAATGTGTGGTCCAAGTGACACTGGCGTACCAAAAAATCCAAAAATGGAGGCACCTGGCCAGATAAGCCCATTATTTTTGAGGATGCCTCACGAAATCCTTGCGCATTTTTTTTTTCCCTCCATCTATAGGTTCCTTGAACCAAGATCATGGAAAGCCCAGGATTGTTGCTTGAATTCATATTTTCATGGCGGAACAACCTTGGAAAACTTGCTTCTGACGGAACCTTTCTTCATGGATCATCCCCGACATCTACGATGGCAGATGGCAAACCCACAAGTTGACCAGAATAGTAAGCCGATTTCTCCTGATTTGGGGATCATTTCAAGGGCAATACCCTTTGGGCTGAACTGTAAATATGGATCATTCTAGTTCAAAATCCTAGTTGTAACATGTTGCAAATTCTACTGTAGGTCTAAATTATGATAAATTATGGCAACCCCCAAAAGGTAGAAGAGTGTTTCCAGGATGTTATAGCTGATATTTATCTTATATTTCATGATGTTTCCAGGTGTCCACTTTTGTATCTGGGGTTGTTCAATCCTAAGTGTCGATCTGCCAGGCCGTGGCACTGGCGAATGGCAACACACCGGCAGGGCTTCCTGGACACCGTGGTGCCTTTTTGACAGATGGGCGCACCTTGCTTTGGAGAGGCTGAGTTCTCACTATCCGTGTCTAAAATACGGAGAAATCATGAGAAATCCACAAAGATACTGTGGATCCACCATATCGAGGGTATGCATCAAGTTGGCGGCATGTCAGCATCATTCGGCATCTGAAGTTGGTGAATTTACTGCCGTCTCCCCATTTTTCGAGAAACTCTATTCGTTTGTAGGTTCTACCTTGGGAAAACCCCTGACACACAATGCCGGCAGGCTCTTGCACTTGATTACCCCATACCTTCGCTATCCACCTGGAATTGTTGGGTGGGGGGGATAGCCACAAGCGTCTCCCATATCTAGAGGTGGTCATTGAACCACTATTTGTAGGATGTATATATATATAAATATTAAAAAAAAAAAATATATATATATAAATATATAAACAAATTCAACACCTTGTGCTGGGCCGGCTGTTGGGGCAAACCCACTGAGAAGCCCCGGGAAAGAAACACCTCCCAGAATCAGTTGAGGAAACATTGGCGCTAAAACCAGGGTTTCTTGTGATTAAACAAATTAATCATGCAATTTCCTTAAATCAATCAATCCATTCAGATTCAATTTTAGATGTTTTAAGCTACAGTTTTCGTACTACCCTCTGGTAACATAACATAGCTATGGAAAGTCACCACTTGTTTAAACGGTAAATCATGGAAGTACAGCTGGGCCATGGCTTTCAGTTCGGGTTTACCCTCATCTTCATAGTGAACTGTCGAACTGTCAGGTATATCCCATAATTATAATATAGTATAATAATACTATGAAACCATATAAAACCATATAAACCATATAGAACCATATGTACCAATAAAGACAATAAGAAAAATGATAATAATAATAGAACAATAACAATAAATTCGGTAACTATATATATATATATATGTCTGTGTATATGTTCCATTCTACTGGCATGTTTGATGTTTAAACCCACGTTTTTGGTGCCACATCCTTGGGTTCCCTGGGCAGATCCCGTGCCCTCGCGGCTCGTTGCTGTGGAGTGGACTGGTGGCCGCCGAGCTCAGCGGTTTTTGGTGGCCGGAAGATCCCCAACTTTGCTTAACCCAGATGCTCCACGTATGGTATCAAAATATATGGCTGGTTGGTGGTTTGGAAATGTTTGGAACATTTTCCAATATATTGGGATGTCATCATCCCAACTGACTAATATTTTTAAGAGGGGTTCAAACCACCAACCAGATTAAGCAAATATACGCACATTTAAGTTGATATATTTACGCATATTGGTATTATAATTTACGTAAATAGTAATAAAAATCATCCCATGTTGTATGATATATTTACGCACACGTGGAAGATTTTTGGGGAAATGTTGGTAAATATTGCATGGAGCATTTGGCAAATATTTTTACAGAATATCCCTATGATTCTCCCAGAATAGGGATATTATGGAAAAATATGGGATAATCATGTTTAACAATGTTTAACATATGGTTGCAGGTGGTTCAATAGGGATAATGAAGATTTTACCCCCCAAAAAAAACAAAAACAATGAATTGAAACTGGGAAGAGAGATTGAACCTATGGCAAGTTCCCATTCGCTGAAACGATGAGGCATCCATCGCCGCCCAGCTGAAGTCCAAACGTCAGGCGCGGTGCCGATTTGTTCAGCCGGACCTGGCTCGGGAGATCCCGGCGAATCATCGGACTTTGGCCAGAGGAATGGTCCCCCGCTGTCTGAAAATGGTGTATACCCCCCAAAAAGGTACTTTTAATAGGGGAAATGATGATTAACCAATGGATTTAGAGGTACCATATTTTCATACAAATCCATATCTTGACATGTTGAAAATGTTTGGCACCTTGATCAACTGTACACCGATTTATCCACGGTTTTGATCAACGCTAGGTTGATGATTTCGGCGCTTGTCGCCCACGCCTGTGGACCGAGGGGCAGGGTCGGACCTGGGCTCGGAGAACAAACTACCTATGACCTCCAACTTGAGAAAATGAAGAGTTGCTCCAAAGAGAGCCAAACAACACAAATCAAGGTTTCCTTCAATTTTATTCCCTCCAAGTCTTGGCCCAAACAACACGTGCTCACGTGGGATGTTCTTTGCTTTCGTTTCGAGGCCCCGATCTGTGGGATGCAGTCCTGAGCCCAGGATGCATTTGCAGCTGCAGGGATTAATCATGATTAAACCATTATAAACCAATTACACCCTTCCCCAACACTCAACAGCCCAGAGAAACCATGGTTTACCCTCTGGTAAACTAACAGTTTGCTATTGAAAATGGCCATAGAAATAGTGGATTTTCCCATGAAAAATGGTGGATCTTTCCAGTTCGCTATTTTGACATAACCAGAGGGTAATAGTTTAAGCCATGGGGTTTTCACTCATATTTTTGGGGGACATTTTGGGACCATCGATCTAGGAGGTGTGAAAACTATATTGGGGGGATGGGATTACCGTGGAAAATAAGTCACTATTATTATTACCAGTGGAGATGGTGGTAAAATCATAGGAAAACCATAGGAAAACCATAGGAAAACCATAGGAAATGGAGGTTTACCCTCTGGTTATGTCAAAATAGCGAACTGGAAAGATCCACCATGCTATTAATGGGAACATCCACTATTTCTATGGTCATTTTCAATAGCTACGTTGATTTACCAGAGGGTATTATTACATTTACCACTATATTGACTGTTGCAATCAAACGGGAGGTAATATACAGGTCAGTGGTGATATTTGGTGCACAACCAGTGCCCAACTGAAGTCCATTTGGCTCTTGCCCCGTGCCCAGGTTGCTCAGTTGAAAACTGGCAGCTGGCAAAGTCTCGAGTTGAAGCGATCCCAGCCATTTGAAGCAGCAGATGACTTTGCTGTTGAATATCAGCTACTCCCAACTTGTGACGCACAATCTCCCCGATCGCCATCCTGAACATTTCAGAGGACACAAAACAACCTTGGATGGGACGAAACCATTGCTTTGCTTGACTCAGGAGTTGTTACATGTTTTACCATTTTTCTTCATAAGTAGGCTATGTGTTGCAGCACCGGTCAGTCAACATTTGTGGGCACAAACCTCGATCAGGAATCAAACTTTGCACACACTGCCCACTTTTCATTTGGACCCACTCCGACCATAATCCTCGACCGAATCTGGCAAAAATGGGAACCTGCCTGCTGGTATACAAAAGATATTCTCAGCAGTAGTAGGTCCATTCACCAGCGGGAAAGCCATTTACATAACGGGCATTTTCGGGCCTGCCATGTGTTCTTGCCAGAGGATAAAGGGTCAGGAAGTGAGGCACCACAGCATGGCATTCCGCCAGGTTGCGCCGTCCATTTTCCTGAGGCGAACTTTGGATCTGGACAGATGGGATGTGTGGGGTTCCCTGCCGGCTGGGGTATCGAATGTGTCAGCATGATAAGGAAATTCAGGGGCACAGGCCATGAATCATGGGTTGTGGGTCACAGCCATGTCACATGAACCTCAAGTCCCGCCAAAAGACAGGCACTCAGTCAGGCTCTCAAGGCCGTTTCACTGAAGTTTGATGCGTGATGAAGCTTCTCCCCGACAAGATGCCCAAAGGAATCCTTGAAGGATGCATACTTCGCCCCAGTCCAAGCATCAGATCTAAATGGCAACCCCACGTACAGTTCACTTGGAGTGGTCCAAGATGGTCCAAGATGGTCCAAGATGGTCCAAGATGGTCCAAGATGGTCCAAGATGGTCCAAGATGACTATTGGCAGGAGCTTATCACCACAAGATGTATAGCCAGATGTAGCCAGTCAGGAAATATATGGAAATATCAACGGTCAAGTTCCCCAGAGATTTTCTGCCACGACATGAGGCTAAATCACCATCTGAATCGTTAAGGCCAACTTTGATCCTGTAAAATCCATTTGGGTGTGCCACAGCCCTCGATCATGATCCAACCAGCAGTTCTCCGAAAGCTTTGCGCCATCCTGCCATGGGCTGATGATTTCGGATGTCAAATGCAGAGGAGAAGCCGCTCGTTTTATGCATTGAACCAACTCGAGTGCTCCGAGTTCTTTTCAAAGCAGGAATCGGTCCCGGTGAAGCTTTGGACCGAACTCACCGAAGGTCTTGATTGCAGCATTCAGTGGTTTAAACCCTGAAGGTTTTAATACTTTTTAATGGAAGAAAAACATGGAACTATTTTTCAGCTGGTCATGTTTGATTACCAGAGGGTAATTATCCCTTAATATCCTATAATAATCCCATGAAATTCATTATGAAACCATCTAAAACCATGTTAAACAATACATATTTATTAAACATCCGTATTAAAACCATATTGAACATGTTTTAATCTTATATTAAAAGCTTTCAAAAACATCCATATGTATTAAACATCCATATTGAACAGCCATGTTTTTGAAAGCTATAAGATCTACAAGTCCTCAGGGAGTCGGGGATGCTTTGACCATGACATGTCGGTACCGAGGGCGGACGGAAATGTCACGTCCGGGCGAAGGCTTTACGATGCCACCAAGCGCCCCTCAGCTGAAAATGAAATTTGGAGGTGCTGGTTGGAACTACCCTCTGGTTTTTTAACATAACTATGGTAAAATCACAATTTTTAATGGGAAAATCCACTATAAATGGCAATTTTCAATAGCTATGTTAAATTACCAGAGGGTAATTAGGGGTTTTTCAGATTCCCTTTGAATGAGGAGCTGAATAGGCCAAGTACCCTCCAAATGGATACACTAGGTCAACTTCAAACTCCCTGCTGGTTTCCATGGCTGTTGCTTTCCATCCTAAGTTCAGGTCATGATCAGCAACCCTTGCTATGGCTTGTTGCCTCCAATCAGCAGGTTTTGCACCTCAAACAATTCTGGTCACCTGTAGGTTTCAGCATCATTAGATCCTGATTGCAACCGGCGGCTGACCTGGTCAGGCATCCAATCTGCCCGGCTCTATGGGGACGTCGCGACATATCAGTACTACTACATTGATATTTTAGCACCTTGGCGTTTTTAAGTCAAGAAGCGGGTGGGCAAGCCGCTCAAACTGGATGAGAGTATAAATATAGCGCGACCTTTGGCCGCTCCAGCTTATAGTTGATTCAGTTCGTCAGAGATTTGCTTCAAATCCAAGATGTGTAGATTAATCTAGTGGTTGACTGGTTGACATATCCATATTAATTATATTATATTATACTATAAGACTATATGATTATACTCTATATTATGCCAGATTATTGATATAATATAATATAATTAATGGTAGTCCCATACTATAGATAATTAATGCTATAGTATATTATATTATACACATAGCTATGTGGTATATCCATTTTATGGTAGTCCCGTCGGAGCCATCAACTTCTCCGCGAGCTAAACCCGAAAGGGATGCGCGCATCCCAATAGCGCGCCTGAGGTAGGCACACCAATGCCACAACGCGTCTCGGTGATTGCGGACACAGGACGCGATGAAACCGGGTGGAGAAATGGAGGTTTCCATAAAATGGGGAAGCCCCGCTGGATGATTCATCATGGAAAATCTATCTATTGATTTAGGGGTACCGTTATTTTAGGAACCCCCAAATGTGGAAAACATTTGCTGGAGGTCACTTTCAGTTTTTGTCCAGTTATGTCCAGTCGGAAAGGTAAAGAGAGGTTTTAGAAGGAGATAAGGTCATTTTTAGTCGCTTTGTTTAACATCAGAGTTCCTTGTGCAGTTGATTTGAGAATATCCGATTCAGTTTGGAATGCGACACTCTGCTTGTGGACATTGGAGAGATCGTGCTTTTTTTGTTTGACATGGCTTAATTTCATAAGAATTCCACACATACTACGCAGTGAATGATGAAGACCCTTCCTGATTCACCCACCCGCACCTGCGAATTTTCATGGCGTATGATGGATCCACGCAGAATATGTGTGGTGAGCAATTTTGTTTACACCCCAACTTGGGTGATTTATTTCATGCCAGCCCATACGGGGTAAATCGGGATGATTTCCAGGGTGGATCCCAGGTCCAGTTGTCCACCATATCTTGGAGCTTGGATAAGAATCGGACGAAGCAAGTCAGTCCCATAGTTGAGAAAATTCCTGAGCAACTGGGAAAAATCATGAATCCCCTCCTAATGCTAGTGTTCCCCCCTAATGCTAAATATCTCCCCAGAACCCTTTGCTTAGTATTGGGATGCGTTGGGCCTATTTGTTTTGGCTGCCCATAAGGATGGGATATATTCCACATGAGGATGGGATTAGCATCCCATAAACTTCCCCCTTGCGGTAGGTTAAGAACATTTATTAATGATAAAAACATTCAGGGTGATGTATGATTAGAATTTGTGTTGGCTTAACCACATCCAAATATGTCCGACACATACCCATTGATAATCATTGATGCCGTGTTTTTTCAGCTTGCCTGCGTCTGTGACCCTGACGCGCGGCAGGAAGCACCATTTGTGCTTTCACCTGTAGCGGCTGCCAAAGTTGTGGCCAACACTTAGACGCCTGGGATCGCCTGGGTTCAAATTTTGTGATGTGTTCAGCTTTAATAACTGGTTGGTGGTTTGGAACATTTGGATTATTTTTCCATATATTGAGAATAATAATCCCAACTGACGAACTCATATTTTTCAGAGGGGTTGAAACCACCAACCAGATAATGATGGGAGTTACGTATATTTAAAATTTTAATATATTTCCAATGCTTTATAAAACCACCAAATATGGCGACATAACGAATGCAAGTTGGACATGAACCAGCAAATTTGCTTGGGAAGTTATGTCATGTTTTCAATTTTCAGCTGTTTCAAAACCCAACCTGCTGAAACCTATTGTTCAACTATGGTGTTTTTCCCTTGCAGGGGTCAATTTTGGGCGAGGGCGTGCAAGTTTGTGTTTTTTTTTGTGTGGGAAGTCAGTAGGACCTCCAGAATCAACACTGCAACTAGCCATTTATATGTTTTTTTTAATCACACATTTAAGGATATATAAATATATATATATATACAATAATATATATATATATACATATGAGGTATGGTCAAAACTCAGGCTTACCACTTGTGTAGGGAATGCTCTCCTGTGTCTCGAAAGTGCACCAAACACTTTGTAGCGACAGGCCACCAATACCTATATAATTGTGCATGTCCACAGTTGAAGCTGTTTCATACAACGTTGCGTGCATGCAAGAGACAAAATCAGCGATACATTAGCGAGATCCATTTCTTCAAAAGTAGCCCAAACCATAGATAGAGCCTTTCCTCCTTTCCTTTCCTCTTTTTCTCATCTTCCGGAATGAGAGAGGCTGCTTCCCTCTTGACTCCTGTTTCTTTCCCATTTTTTTCCTCTTCCTTTCTTGTCGTCCTTTTCTTTCTTATTTTCTGTATCGTCTCTTTCTTTCCTCTTCCTTGATTTCCTCTACTTTTTCTCTTCCTTTCCTCTTCCTTTCCTTTTCCCGTCCTCTTCCTTTCCTATCTTCATAGGTACAAAACCATGTGTCAATGTGTGGCGATAGGGCCTGCTCAAAAGCGATACCCTTTTATGGGGAGCAAGGGGAAGACAATGAGTTTCGACAACGGCTGACACACACACACACTATATATATATACATACATATACTGTCATCGAAATCTCTACAAGACTTGAACCTGCGCCGTGATATGTTTGGGGAGCGAAGATTCCTTTTGTTTTTTGTGTTGAGCTCTTCGCCTCACTTAGAATGGTCACCAGTTGTCCCCATCATTTGTTGCTACATCCCCTCCGGTTTGATCATATGTTTCTGTGTTTGACGTTTTCCCGACTCCATTCTTGTTGATTACCATCTGGTTATTTAACCTAGCTATTTGGAAAATCATTACAGTAATAGGTAAATGATTGTAAATCATCTATAAATTGGCCATTTTCCATATGTTCAATAGCCAGAGGATAAATTCACCCTTTTGGTCCAGCCCAAGTAGTAGGAGCTGCTGACATCTGAGGACGCGAACTTTGATTTCTCCCTCTCCAATAGCGCAGAATGGACGCCCTGCTCAAAGAGTTGCCATTCGTGCAGGCGTGTCCGGGGCTGGGGAATGGTTGGTAAACATTGAGGTGCCCTGTGGTAATCTTAGATGGCTGGAGAATCATTGGAAGCCCAGATTTTGGAGAAAATGATTTGAAACTGCTGGATATCCTTGTTCTCTGGGCTAAATTAACTGGAGACTCATATGTATGCACGAGTGATTGAAGTTTATCCAATCAGATTAATCACATGGTGATTTGGTTGCTGGATTGAGCATCAGCTATTGGCTGATATGACGATGGCTCCAAAGGTTGGCTCATTTACCACCTCCCCAAGGAATAGACCCTGAGAATAGTTTCTTTTTAAGATGAACGTAGTTTTCCAACCCCCAATTTGGCGGGGTCTATGATAGTTGGGATGATGGTATGCATATGTGTATATATATATACATACATAAAGGGGATAGCATTTGGAGTTCCTATGGCGCGACGTGTTTGAAGCTTATCCATGTTATCCCATGTTCATTTGTTTTGCCCTAGGCCTTTTCTGAAAGGGTTCCTGAAAGAGAAACGGCAACAAGCTGAAAAAGAACTGGGATACATTTAGAGGACATGTCACACACACACACCACACACACATATATATATATATATATATACACATGTAATTATATATATATATATGTAAAATGAACATGTGGGTATGCACACACACACACACTTTCAACCAAGGGGTTAAATAATTCTTGCTTTGGGATTAAAACATTTACACATCTTGTGCCTGTAGAAAGAAAGGGAGGGAGAGTGAGGGAGAATGAGAGAGAGAGAGATACAGAGAGAAAGGGAGTGAAATAGCTCAATAGAACAAAGAAAATGTTTACATTACGTGCATGTTCCTTTGCATATATGCATGCAGAACAGCACATATGTCGTGGCATGTTCCTCCCCCGTCTAAGACCTTACGGAAGACCCTCAGGCAGAAGCGTTGTGCATATCACCAATCCTACACCGAAGGAAGTTCCATCGAGGGTGTCTTGGCAGATCCTCTCAGTGGCCATGGAAGCCCCCAAGGGATCAATCAGATTCATACGTCACCACAGGGAGAATATGGGAGAATCATCCCTAAAACTGTGTGTTTCTAGTTTGGGAATCATTTCGCGACTTGCCCGGAATAGTGTGTGTTAAAGGTTCCCTGTTTCACCTTTAGTGGGGGGTGGGGTTCTCACCTTCCGTAAGGCTTTATGAGTGGCCAGGAGTAGACCACATAGATGTCTCTCTCGGTTGCTTGATTTAGAGGTGGCACATTTGCCTGGCACATGCATATATTATAATCATATATGATTGTTGTTCGTAAAAGACTTGCAACCTTATGCCTGCTACAGAATAACACAGGTAGAGTTGGTTCCATTTTGTTGCCCAAAGGGGCATAGAATGTCTATAGAACATCATGTTTCATTGACAATCACATGTTAAGGTATCTTGACATACTCCATAATCCATTAAAATTATTGGTGAAACCTCTAAAGGTTTGATGCTTTTAGATGTTTTTAATCATCATTTTGGCTTGTGAAAGCCGTGAAATTCAGCACTTGGAACTTCTTGCGCAAAAAAGGCTTCCAGTTCACCGATTTCATCTCCTTGGGTGACGAATTTCAGCAGAATCCCATGGTCAAGGCGGGCAAAAAAAAAACAGGAACCGAATGGGATGTCAGTGGGATTTAAAACAAAAAAAGATGGTGATTGAAGTGATGATTTCATGGGATATAATGGGATATAATGGAGGTACTGGTGTCATCAAACATAGCAATTGGACTCGTTTTTATGGTGGCGTTTCTCGCTGGGGAAATCCTCTAGCCATGTTGGATGACACTGGAAGGCCCTTGCTTCCCCAATGAACTCGCCATGCCTTAGATCCAGGGTATGCGTGGGGAATATCTATAGAGGATTTCCCCAGCTGTAAACCATTGAATATACCGTATAATGTACCCATCGAATATTTTCCCATATCTAGGAATCATCTGAAATATGTTCGGTAAATAAACCCGGTAATGAAGAGAAACTAAATTTTAATCCCAGGTTTTGGTAGTTCACATGGAGCAAGATGAAATATTCATAAAACATTGGAGTATGCGAGTATGCTCCGTTTTCAGACGTAACCACATATCATATACCATTACATAGATACATGGATGATTTGGTCTTTTGTTTTCCGTTGTTCCGGTTTCTTTTCCTGTCGTTTATTCCCCATTTCATCCAGTGTTTCATATTTTACACATGTGCGTATATATATATGCAATCTGTGTGTGTGTTATTTTTGTTATGCAATCATATAATATACATGTTTGCATGCTGAGATGTTTTTTCCTTCAAAACATGCCTATAGTACTGGTACAACTGCGTAGGTGTACTGTCCATGCAATACACATGATATATGTATAGGTAGTTAGGCACATACATAGGCATCAATTTCCCGATCAATCAGAAATACGGACCGGCACATTATCTTAAATCAATTTGAATCATACTATACCACACCGAATCATATCTTTGAATAAGTAATATACATAGTTACATGGTACCTTCTGGTAAACTGTCCCATAACCATGGAAAATCACCATTTTCTAGCTGGGTAAATGGCCCTTCCAGCCCGTCCAGGTGCACATGGGCTGCCACACCAAGGAGACGCGACTCTTCGTCACACAGAAGGCTCGCCTTCGCAGCCCCGACTGCAGCACTTACATTGTGGATATTTATTTATCTATATATATATATATATTATATGGATATTTTGTCAGTTGGATCAGGTTGGATCAGTTAGTAGATATGTATCTTCCAGCTATTTCCCCTTTCGGGTAGTATTTGCAAAGATAAAATGTTATTGATCATTCTAACTAACGCATTGATGGATTGTAACCGATATATAGGAAAAAGTTATTAAGACAACCAACTCATTGACTATTTATAAACCCACATATAATCCACACAACTTGTTGACATTATTATAATGAATGATTAACGATGTGGTCGTCATTGATTCTAAGATGACTTTTTGGCCAAACTTTGCAGTACTAATTACGCTATTAATGTAGTGATCATAAAAATGTGGTGATGAATCTAATGACCACATGGTTAATTGGAAACTAGATTAATCACCACATTTTTGGAATCACCATGTGAGAACATGTAGTGATTCTAATCATTTTATTAGGATTTTCCACTATAAACCATCCATTTTGGGGTACCCCCATTCCAGTAAACCTCCACATGGGCTGTCCCACTTTCTCCACGAAAAACCCATGACAGGCCAATGGCATTCTGGGCCTGGCCCCGTCTGAGCGCAGCACGGTCTTGCAGGAGATCTTTCAGGAGACACTTTACGGAGCTACCTTTACCCTCTGGTTATTTAACATAGCCATGGAAAATGACCCATAGAAATAGATGGTTTACCTATTTAAAATTGTGATTTTCCATGGCTATGTTAAATAACCAGATGGTAATTATAAACTCAAAGCTGGTTCAAACAACCATGACACTTGAGGACCAAGTCGTTTTTTGATGAGGATTTGTTTGCGTACAGAACCATACATGCGTTGTTTTCTCGTTTCTTTCACTGTAAACCATTCAACCAATGATTACCTATGAAAGAAGTAGATGGTGTAGATGAATATTCATTAAAAGTTGTTTCGTCACCATACGTTTCCATTATCCGCTGGTAATTTAGCACTCTGCTACGTATGGAAAATGGATTTAGTCTAGTTCTATGATTTATACCTATTAAAATGTGTCTTGCCCTTTTAACCATAGCAAATTGTTAAATTACTGGAGGGGTATAAATATGAATGAAACATTCAACCTTAAAGGTTAAACGGTGAATTAGTTTGGTTTGGAATCTGCACAACCTTAGGATTTTCCAAAAAAGGGGATTTTCACTACGTATGAGGTACCCTCAGAATCACCAATCAGCTGTTGGTTGAAACATGCAAAGCGGCTTTTCAGTGCGGATGTGACCATACATAAACAACAAAATGATGAATTGATTGAAATTGTTTTTTTTGGGTTGAAAAGATGGTTAACGCCTCGGTTTTTGATGGGAAACATGCTCTCCACATAGAGGATTTCCATTGACACCATTGACAAATTAGATTGCAAGAGGGAAAGGATAAGTGATGAACAGATGGTTAATTTGAGGAACGCTTGGACAAAATGCAACGTTTGGTTTGAACCGATGGGGAGTTTGATCAAGCATGGTGATTTCTTGAAGCTAACTTTGTTTTATATGAGATGTTCTGTGTGTGTTGTGCAAAAAAACACTTGTGATTTCAACTCCAAGACCTGGAATTCCAACATCATAACATCAGCAAAAGTGATGAGTTCACCAGAACATGTGCGCTCAAAAGACCTCTAGGTTTCCACAAGTGAGCATGCTGATTTAGGATGTAGGTATATGTAGGTTATGTATATGTGGATTTTGAACCAGAAAACGCTAATTCTTCTCTATGAACATTGGCATTCAGCTAGTGGAACATGTGATTTAGCCTCGTAACATGGAATTCAAACATCCAACATTGTGAACTAAAAAGGACCTTCCCTTTTGTTCCCACGTGTCCCCGCAATCCTTTTGCAAGATTCAATTATTTTCTTGTTTGGTGAAAGTCCCCAGTTGGAAACGTTTATCAGTTTATCCAAATCCCCAAGTTTCCTTGTTTCAAAATTGAACGGTGAAATTAAGGACTACGAATTGGAGGAAACGAATGAAGCAATATCCCTGAGGAACTCAGCCCATATGCTCCATGGTGCTGGAATATTCACCAACATTCCAGCACCATGGAGCATATGGGGCCCCATATGGGTATACAGTCTATAGTAGAGAACAAAATCAGGAAAGCAACTGCCTAGTTCCTTAAATCCCCCAGCGGTGTAGGACCACGAGCACGTGAACGGCAACATCTTCTCGATGTGTTTGTCGCCCCAGGGCGGTTTGCTGACGGTGGGCTACGACAGCTCCACGGCCGCGGCTTGGCGCATTTTTTCTTTGTAGATCTATATGCTATTTTTCATTGTGTTATATGGGCATACCGTTTCACATGGCTAGCTATATCCCATAATTAGTACTCAATCTATCCAAATCTATCAAAATCTGATCATCGCGTTGTTAAATGCATTTTAATGTATATAATAATTACTGAAAATTAGGTATGGTTGGTATTTTATGGTCAGATTGTTTTGCAGGGAGAGGCCGCGAGGTTTTGGGACATCCATTTGCGCTGACAGATAGATGGCTCGGCAAGTCAATGACGTAATCCTCCATGCAAAGTACTGCCAGTAAACTAAGATAATTAGCTATGGACAATCACATGTTTCAAAGGTAAAATCATCTATAATCATCTAAAAATGAACCATTTTCCATAGCTATGTAATTTTGTTTGATTCCCGGAGAGTATCATTGTTGGGTCCCTCTTCAAAGCGTGTCAAAGAAGGGACTTCTTTGGCATGATCGGTTTATCTATATAAATAAGTTTGTTACCAACATCTCATACTTATATAAAGATTTCAACATTGGAGTTGGGGGTCAACCCCCTGAACTTTCAGGAGGTAAACCCGTTATGTTGCTATCTTTCCAAACTTTATTGTTTAAATAGCACATTCACCAGCATCCAAAACAAACTTGTTGGTTGCTTTACGGGTGAAATATGCTTCAAACATCTTCCAACAGTTTGTCCTTCGCGCTGGTAGCCATAACCCCCCAAAGTTTTTAAAGTGGTTATATGCATAGTGTCACCCAGCGGAGCCCATTGGTTCATTTTACCACTGGCTTAAGTATCTATTGTCATCACTTTGAGGGGGGTCAAATGAGTTCCAAATGACCAAATCAGGGTTAGATATTCAACCAAAACATCAGTGACCCTTGGATATTTAGATCATTTTTTAGATCTACTTTGCATCTTTTTTACATCCATCAACCCAGAAAAAAAACATTCAAAACCCAGCCCAATAAAGGTGGCTGAATACTTAACCCAAACTGCTTAAGTGGCTACACCATGGCCCTTAGTACACGATGGCCTGGCCCCAAAAAGGTGGCCCCCCAGGTGGCCTGGACCCCAATGCGCCCCCAGCGCTTCTACAGTGGCTTGGGCTTGCGCCGTCACGGGAATGGAAATGGCCATTGAAATAGTGAGTTTTCCCATGAAACTGGCTATACCCTCTGGGAATTTAACATAGCTATTGAAACTGGCCATTTATAGATGATTTACCTATTAAAAATTGATAAAAAATGTGATTTTCCATAGCTATGTGCGTTTGCCAGAGGGTAAAACCATGATGGTCCAATGGTTCACCATTACTGAACCATTGCATTTGTAGCCATTGGGTTCACAATTATGTTGAGTGGCACCATTATTCTAATGATGTCTATTATGAAGTAATGATTCGTTGGAAATTTAAAGGACTTGAATTGTTTGCGTATAGATTGGGAAACTATATGGGGTTATGAGAATCTAAACCCTGAGAATGAACAATTTTAAGAGAAAGGTAGTTTTTCCCTTCATGTGGCAGGGTCATGCAGGGTCCATATTAGAGGAGCGATGCTCATCTACACATTTTGATTGAACCAATGAAGGTTTAACCAAAACAGAGGGATGGAACCAATACAAATTGGAC
>Ga0126342_10011752_pt1 | contig 15629 bp, 14 predicted proteins | sample Cyp1metagenome_FD_92528 | JGI IMG/M metagenome (GOLD analysis project Ga0126342, IMG submission 92528) | Coral microbial communities from Lord Howe Island, Old Settlement Bay, Australia - Cyphastrea 1 metagenome | ecosystem: Host-associated > Invertebrates > Cnidaria > Coral ...
ATGTGAAGATGTGAGGATGTGAAGATGTGAGGATGTGAGGATGAGAAGATATGAAGATGAGAAGATGTGAAGATGAGAAGATGTGAGGATGAGAAGATGTGAAGATGAGAAGATGTGAAGATGGCAGATGTGGGGGTGGGAAGGTGTGAGGATGTGGGGATGTGGGGATGGGAAGGTGTGGGGATGTGAGGATGTGAAGATGTGATGTGAGGATGTGAGGATGAGAAGATGTGAAGATGAGAAGATGTGAAGATGAGCTGATGTGAAGATGAGCAGATGTGAAGATGAGAAGATGTGAAGATGAGAAGATGTGAAGATGTGAGGATGTGAAGATGTGAGGATGTGAGGATGAGAAGATGTGAAGATGAGAAGATGTGAAGATGAGCTGATGTGAAGATGAGCAGATGTGAAGATGAGAAGATGAGAAGATGTGAAGATGAGATGATGTGAATATGTGACGATGAGAAGATGTGACGATGAGAAGATGTTTTACAGACCCCGACTATTGGAAGAGCCCTGCGCTCAGACGCTCTCGGGAAAATGGAACGTTGCGGCTGTTGGGGATACCACCGACGCTTATTGAAGAATGGTGGAGACACAGGATGTCCCGTCGAAAGGGGGTGTGAAACTTCGTTTTGGATGGGACGCCGTGACATCTGTGTTCTCTACCAGTGGATGGTTTATTGCATGGTATTGTGCAGTTGGTGCATTCTGGCTATGCCGATGAGCTTAGTTGCGAGATTTGCTATTTGGAGATGTATTCGTTTCTGTTTGGCATGGTATTCTGTGTTTTGGCTGTTTTGATGAGCTGAACTGGAAGAAGTGCCATTCTGGGATGCATTCATCTTTATTCTGCATGGTATTTTGCGTTTTGGCTACGCCGGTGAGCTTAGCTGAGAGATGTGCTATTCAGAGATGCGTTCATCTCTACCTTGCGTGGTTTTGTGCGTTTTGGCTACGCCGATGAACTTAGCTGGAAGATGTGCTGTCCGGAGATGCGTTCATCTCTGTTTTGCATTGTGTTTTTTGCATTTTGGCTACGTCGATGAACTGAGCTGGGAGATATACAGCATCTGGAAATGCTGGTCATCGATGTACATACCATCTTGAGAAGTTTTCTGAGTTATTGGACAAATTGGTTCGAGACCACGAGATCATTTGAGAAGTTTCGAAGGGTTTCGAACTGTTTTGCAAGGGTTTGGCGTTGGACGATGTAGAGTTTGTGCATGGGTTCATCATTGGGTCATTAACCTTTGGCCCACGAAGCTTTTGGGTTTTCTCCCAAATGATGTCTGTTGCCATCATTTGTCTGAGGCCGAATGGTGACTGATGGGAGGAAAACCTACCTATATGGGGTTTAATGACCTATCTATCTAGATGAACTAATTAGTTTGAAGGGTTTGTAGATCTAGGGATTTATAAACCTGAAGCCAAGCAGTTTGGACGTCACTTATTTTGTGACTTTTGTCCAAGGAAACTTTTGAAGTCATGTAGGTTTTGATTTACCTTGGGAATTGTTTAGGCCTGAAATCGAGTTTCCTCTGCCGATTTCATTCTCAAGGAGTGTGAGTCAAACAAGAGATAGATCATAGCACAGCTACATGAACTGACATTCTTCGTTTTTTTTTGTGTGTGTGTTGTCTCGTCGCGCAGAAAGGGGCTTGAAGCTGTCGGAGTCGAAGGTGTTGGCTCTTGGGTTCATTCTTTGGGTTGAACGGACTCAAACATGTGCACACATTGGAGTTTCTCATGCTGCGCAGCAGCAAACTCATAGCAAGCTGCCCTCAACCTGTTCCTGCTATCTTCCTCAGTCTGCTGTTCGCTCAGGACACTCTGGATCACAGTCTTGGAAACTAAGAAAGTCTTCCGCACCGAGGCGATTTTGCTCGCCCAGTTCGCCGGAAACCAGACCATTAGCGTGGAGACACGGTTAACAACTTTGACGCCTGCAGTGTTTTTCGTGTGTTGGTCAAGCGCTACCTTGACAGGACCGCTGGGTGGCCGCCGAGGATTGCCATCAGCAGGTTCTTTGGCAGCTCCAAGCAACTCGGTAAGTTAAGGATGGACCTGAACCAGCAAGTTGCATCAGGCAGTGCGTGTGGGGAGTGTCTTCATCAGGCAGTGCGTGATGCCACTTGACCGGTCGGTGGTCAGAGTAGAAGCAACCAGCTCACAAAAGAAACTGAGGTCGAGACCAAAGGCGAATTACTTGAACAAAAGGAGTGCCGGACCGACAGCGAGGAAACTTAAAAGCGGAGCAGCAAGACCCCTCCCCGCAAGAGAAAAGTCGAGGAGGCAAACACCACGCAAAAAGACAGAGAGGAACCAGAGACAAAAGCCTGACTGAGAAGCAGGAGACAAGAATTGTTGCGGCTGGAGCAGTGCTAAGGTAAGTGCCTGAGCTCGGTACCGTCGCTTATCATCTGCAAGCAGTTCCTGCCACATGTGGTCCAGCACGAAGCAGGCAGGGTCCATGTCCGCAGCTCTCTGGCGTAGAGCAGGTTGCTTCGCATGCATGTGCTCGACCTCTTCAGCTGTAGGCGACGCAGGGCCCGCGAGGCAAAGATTCGATTGGCCCATTGCGCCTGCAATTCAGTCGATGTGATGTATAATGGCGGCCGCTCAAAGAAAACCCGCTGCGATAGAGTAGGGATATCCACCTCAATGGTTTCGAACATGTGATGACATTTTGGCTTGTCATACTGCGTGGCAGCAAACTCATGCAGGTTATCCCGAAGGTGCCACTCCCGGAGGAGGCTGTTATCCGTCAGTTGGGGGGAGACACCTGCATCACTCCCTCCGGAGTGAAGGCAGGCATAATATCCTGGTGCAGAGGTCATTAACTCCATCGATGATGGTCAGTAAGCAACGCCGACACTCCCACTCTTCATCAATCCCGAGGTCGAATTCTGCAGCATGGCTGTCGACGAAACGGACAGCGACCAGGCTGCCTTCGACCTGTTCCTGGCTATCTTCCGCAGTCTTCCGTGCACTCTGGACACTCTGATGATAGTTTGAGAAACTTGCTGAGGATGGTCTTCTGCTGGAGGCCCATTTCGCTGGAAACTGCACCGTAAGCGTGGAGACCCGGCTGACTACTTTGACACCAGCAGTGCTTTTAGTATGCTGATTCAAGCTACCTTGACAGGACCAGTGGGGGCTCGCCGGCGATTGCCATCAATAGGCCTTTTGGCAGCTCCAAGCAGCTCAGTAAGGATGGACCTGAACCAGTGGGTAGCATACATCAGACAGTGGGTGTGGGGCGTCGCCAGGTCTTCAGCATGCCGCATTAAATTCCACTCTCAAGCTGCATGGATGGCTTATTAGCTTCTTCCCGCACTCTGGCAGTGAAATATGATGCCTGGACCTTTGGTTTGGCGGCTCAAAGCACTGTTGCGCGCTAGAACATATGGTGAACCTTTTCGTGGCTTTGAGGCTTAGCTGCTGGCGTTGTGCACTGCTCAGCCACGGACGTTCTGCAACAGTCACTAAGGATTCGATTCTAGCTGTGCTACCAAGGAGTCTGAAGAGCTGGAAGAAGTGATTCGCCGGGGGAAGTCTGCCTCGCCGGTTCTCAGGTTGGCTTCAATCCTGTTTGAGCAACTTTCTTGTTGGCTGCATTTAGTGCAGAGAACCAATGGGTCTAAAACACTCACCATTTTGTAAATATATTTGCGTTTTGTGATGTGTCAGATCATAAAGTTATCACGATTGGCCAAGAAAAAACTTGACTTTGCCCCGGCTCCACTCAAAGTTGCCTGACCACAATGTTCGCCCACTTGCACTTGGTGCTCTTGACACAGTGCGTTACGATGTTGGACGTTGGAGATGGCGCGGCCACGCAGGCCGATTGACAGGGTTTTGCTCCACAAAATGGCAGCGGGAAAAGGCAGTTTGAACTGTGTGAAGCTGTGCACATTGGCCCTGGGTTTTTACAGTTTCTATAAGAGCATGAATGCACATGTTTGTCAATTTTGGATGAAACATGTCAAAATGGTTGTGGATTCAAGAGGTCCAAGGCAGTTGACAGGCGCTATCATTTTGTAGGCCATGCCCAGAGCCCATGGTCCGTCCTACAATTTTGCAGGGTGGCGAAGGGGTCCCGAAACCATTTTTTAGACAAAAAACTAGCGCTCTACAAAATTGACAGCTGTGACCCCACCCAGGGAAAGGCAAGGAGGATCCAATACTAGGCAGTTTGCTTTCAAGTCAATACGCCAAACCGTTTTACATTCTGTCCGGACTATCAATTTAACGACAACGTTGTTCATCGCATTATTTGTTTATTTTTTTGTTTGCAGGCAGAAAAAACACATTAACACATTTTTCACATTTGGAAGGCAGAAGAGAAACGTGGCTGCGTTTTTCCGCTATTGGAGATACATTTTGCAGCATCCACATGGTGGCAGTGTCACTTGAACAGCATTTGCATGTGGAAATTTTCATGGGTCTAGTTTAACGTTGAACTTGCGTGTTTGACAAACATGAATCCTTTTTGACATGACGTTTCTAGTTTTAGGTGGTTTTTAATTTTGATTATTGTCATGTTCTGTCAACATGCACGACATTTTGGATGAACAAACTAAGCAAATGTGTTTATTTCAGCAACACATAGTATCGAAAATCCAGCGTCGTTGATTCCAGAGAATGGCCCATGAACAAACGGCAAGAACGCGTGGAATTTGAGGCAAGGACCATGCCGATTTTGACAATGACAATGTTTTTTTTGTGGCCAGGTGAATGTGCATCAAATTGTAGTACTCCAAAAATATCGACATGGGTGTTTTCTGAACATGGGCCATTGCCCTTGAAATGGTCATTTATTGGGGAAAATGATGATGAATGATTGGATTTTTGGGTAACCCATTTTTCAGTCAAACTTGCATGGGGAAAAATTGTTGGTTTAAAATTTCATGTTCTGACACGATTTGATTTTGCCAGATTTGCTGTCGCGACAGTAACGTTTGAATGCCAACAAAATATTCATTAAACTATTGGTGCTTTATTTTTTTATTTTTATTTTCCAAGGAACCTTGTGAAACACCCTTTAATTTCTGCATGCAAAAATGACACCTTCACTTTTTAAAGCAGCGTTTACAAAGGGTTCATCGGATCATGTTTCCCTTGCGGTAGGAACATTTGATACAAATTGCTAAATTTGTGGTTTGCGATGTCCGGCAACAGTTAATTTGATTACCAAAACAAGGGGGTTTTGGTATATTTCACCTAATTTGCTTCAAACATGTCAGCTGAGCGTGAAGCAAAGCGTTGGAGTTTCAAGAATTAGATCTGGTTGTCCCTCCAACAATGGACCATCAAATAATCTTCAACAGGTCCCTTCTTGGAACCCTAATTTCGCGTGGATGTTTCGAAATTTGTTCAATGCCCAACGTGTTATTTTTCATGCCAGGCCAATGACTTTTACGCATACCTCAACTTGGAGGTCAATGCCACTGAAACCGAGGCGTAGCAAACAACTCCATGGGTCAATGATTACTGGTCAAAGAAATGCAAGAGCATTGCAAATGTTCAAAAAAAACAAGACAACAGGGTTCCGGTTCTCCCATGCCATTCGAAATTCTTGATTATTAAAACCAGCTTTGTGATCCGTATAGATTTATTTGGAATTTGGTCTGCAAAATGCTTGTTGATTCTACAATGCTAAAACTATTTTGGGTGGTCAACAGTTAACCCCGTTTTGGTTGGTGAGCACCATTTTCTTGGGATAATCAACCATTTCCCGAACAGGGAACAGGACTACCTATAGTGACATCCCATTGTTGTAGGCACCTCAAAATCCGGTTATCATCATTTTTTATACAAAAATTGAACATTTAGGGAATTTAGGGGTATATCCCATTTCCGGACAACACCATTTCCATCATCGTTTAATCTCCATAAGGAATCCTTTGGCATCGCGGGTTTAAAAAACGAGGTGCGAAAACATTTCCGCCAACTGGCATTGCAGCCTGGCGTCCTGGAAAGCGGCGTCCTGGGAAGCAGCAAACATTTTTGGGGATTTCCTGGGATCTGGATATGAAAACATGGGATTTTGCCAGAAAAAATGTGATGTGGACATGAAAACACGGGATTTAACCATGAGGAATCGGATTTTACCGAAAAACAACAAACAGCAGAAACGGGGATTTGAACAGCAAACATGGGGATTTTCACAGGCACAGACTGATAATCGGTCTTGGGGGATGGTCATCAGTCCAGGGATTCAAAACCCAGTACACAGATTCCCATTGTTGCATGGATGACCATAAACTCATAGGCATCCAAACGATGGCACCCATGGTGAGTGATGACAAGTGGTTGATGGGTTAGGGGTTTACTCCCAGAAAGTGTCAATTTAGTGAGTTGACAGTACTGCTGGGCCAACCTTAGCATTTTAGTGTTTTTTTCCCCATACATGGGAAACAGATTACGCAGCTAGGACTGTTGCTTATTGCATTGGAACATGCTAAGCTGGCAGCATTGAAACTTCTCCTTTCATCCTGAGCACAGGGACGCCGAACCCTTCCCGGTGTTCCGGGCTGTTCCGCAGGTGGCACCCTGATAAACACCAAGAGGGCCCTGACAGGTGGGCCTAGTGATCCATCAGATTCCCGAAACCACCCATCTTCCATGGCGGCAGAATTCGCGTTTGACAGCATCCAATTGATGGGTTGCATCACCACTATTGCGAGTCAATTTTCACCATGATTTGCCAAATCCATCCTATTTATCCACCATTTGCGTTGATTTTGGGTTTTTTTTACAGGTTCATACCCTGAACCATTGGGTTTGTCTGATCACTGGCCAGACATCGGGCCACGGAGATTTTCCAGCAGCTGAACAAGGCAGGCAGGGCAGCTGGATGACAGATGGAGTTGGGTTAGTTGGGTTTCAGACAACCAAAATGGGGGTGGGTCAAAACCTATCATTATCAATTCTAATGGGATGAACATCCATAAATCCCAGCTATTTTGGGGTTCATCAAAAGGTGCCAGGCTTTTGACCAATAGCCAAATGGCATATATAAAGTCCCTAAAGTCTTATAAAGTCCTCAAAAGAATGAAAGAGGCCTTCTAAATCAGTGGGCCCTCCTTGATGGTTCAAAACCCGCAGAGTTGCTCAGGCGCATACAGTTCTGTCTGACCAACAGCCACGTACCAAGCGGTGACGGCTGAGCGGAAGGGAATACCTAGAGAAATGCTTAGTCTATACCATTCCAAAGGATACATGGTGTATAAAAATGAACAAACATAAGGACGTAATGTTGATTGGACGATAAAGCCAGCGGTTCTTATGACGATCTATTCATTTTTCCCATGCAGCCGTCAGACTAATTAGGGGTAGCCATGATCTTGACTCAGCACCGCCGCTGCCAGCCTTTTCTTCCTCATCCTTTCGGTCATGAACATGAAGATCTTTGTTATCAATCATCATTCATCATCTGAGTGTGGTTTCTTGAATTTCGGGGTACCCATTATTATACCATTGGTGTCTCTATTCAGAATGACAGTTGAACTTGGACGATCACTTGGGTTTTGATGGGAATTATTGAGGCAAAGGGCCCGCTACGATGCCGTGTGGCATCAGAGGCCGGAGATTTGAAAGCGAAAATATGGGTGGCTGAGAGGATTCCGACTTCAGGAGACATTTTTGCAGAATTTTCCAAGGGTTCAGGGTCTAATATACTGCAATTATATATATACACACTGTATATCCAATTCTTTGTGTATTTCTGTCGTTTTTTGGAGCAACAAACAACTACATCCTGGCTTTTAGACGGTGATTCACCCCCACAAGGTGATTCTTAAGGTGGACATATACAGTAAGCTACAGCTGTGGTTCAAGATTTTGTTTCCAGAACTAGACATAGTTCGGAAATGTTTGGAAGTGGTGATTCCTTTTAATATGGGGCTTTTCTGAAATTTGAAATATGGTATCCCGTATCCTCATTTATGGAAACCCTCATGTACAAGATGGACTTGTCCTTCACGTTAGGATTTTGAAACCACAGAAACGCTTCAGCTAGCCCACCTCCTATTTGAATGGTGTTTGGTGAAAGTATCTTACCCATATTGGTTTGTCAACTGTTTATCGATCTATCTATCTTATCTTATCTTATTTTATCTTATTTTATCTTATCTTATCAATCTATCTTATCTATCTATCTTATCTATCTAATCTATCTATCTCATCTATCTATCTAATCTATCTAATCTATCAAAACCATCTAATCCATCTAATCTATCTAATCTATCTAATCTATCTAATCTATCTAATCTATCTAATCTGTCTAATCTGTCTAATCTGTCTAATCTGTCTAATCTGTCTAATCTGTCTAATCTGTCTAATCTGTCTCATCTGTCTCATCTGTCTCATCTGTCTCATCTCTCTTATCTGTCTTATCTGTCTTATCTGTCTTATCTGTCTTATTTGTCTTATCTATCTTATCTATCTAACCTATCTAACCTATCTAACCTATCTAACCTATCTAATCTATCTAATCTATCTAACCTATCTAACCTATCTAATATATCTAACCTATCTAACCTATCTAATCTATCTAATCTATCTAATCTATCTAATCTATCTAATCTATCTAACCTATCTAACCTATCTAATCTATCTAATCTATCTAATCTATCCAATCTATCTAATCTATCGAATCCATCTAATCCATCTAATCCATCTAATCTATCTAGTCTATCTAATCTATCTAGTCTATCTTATCTATCAAATCGATCTAATCCATCTAATCCATCTAATCCATCTAATCTGTCTAATCTATCTAATCCATCTAATCTATCTAATCTATCTAGTCTATCTAGTCTATCTAATCTATCTATCTATCTATCTATCTATCTCTCTCTCTCTAAATATTTGTAGTTCAAATACATACATTCTGGATCTCTGAATGAGTATATAGTACACCAATCTACATATTTGTTCCTTCAGTCCACTCTCTTGTTTATCCCTGGGGAGGCACAGCGGTCACCAGCAAGTTCCTGCCTGGGCTATGATTCGTCGGATGGCACCGGCACCAGGTGCCAACCGTGACGGCCACAAGGTTTACAATTTTAATGTTAGTAAAGCACTAGGATCAACCATCCTCAAAGTTACCAGTTTTTGGATCCATATGGCTGGTTTATGACATTGCTTTACTAATGTTGAAAATGGTCAGAGGTGATTCGCTATTTTTCAGTATTCAATGAGCATGGTCATGGTTTCATTTTGGATCTTTTTTTGTTCACCCCAAGAAGGCCCAAATAGAACTCATCGATGATCTTTGGCATTCAACACGGGATCGTTCAGTTGTTTGAAAATGCGGGACTTCTTGGGCTTGAGTAAACATGCGGAAAATTAGGGATCCATGACCTTTCAAAATACCTGAAAATCCTCATAGCTGTCGTGCAATCCCAGTAGCAAGTCTTGCTGTCAAGATACCATGGGTTTAAAACAGCACTTGGCAAAGGTAGAAGCATGTGCACTCCTCACCATACTATCTTCGGATGCATGCTCGGTGTTTTTCGCCCTCTTTTTTTGGTGTGTTCCCTATTGTTTGCAATGGAGTCAACATGCCTAATAGCATCCCCTCTTTATGCTCATGATAGGCTCAGGACAAAATGCATGATATTGCCCCCCAAACTGGAATCAACAATCCATGATGGTGCTCGTCAAAATCCATCATCAAAAGCCCCCCCAAAGTGCATCAAAATCAAAATCCTGAACACCACCGAAATCCATCTTTTGGTAATCACATCCCCTCAATATTGAATACCTACCCAGACCCCGGTTGTATAGGGGGTTGGTATTTGGTGAATCCCATCAAATCCCAATTTTTGCTTGGTGAAATCCTACTACTCCCTTCCCTCATTCATATAACCCCCCCTTAACCATGGTTTTTCCTCGGGATTTACACATATTTGGAACCATTTAGGTAGTGTTTCATATCTGGGGTGGGATTCAATCACCTAAATGGGTTGTCTTGGTGTCACCTAAGCCACCTCCATTCATCTCTGCTGGCAGTTGCAGGGGTCGCTACTAGCCCCAAAGCGACAGCCTCACGTGCGACCGAGGAGAAGGTGATGGGGGGCAAAAGTGGTGATTTCAAGCGCCAAAAATGGAGATGATATGCGTGAGAATATAGGCAATCACCCAACAATATGGGTTTGTTTTCTTGTTCAATGGCCAAGGAAGAACGGACATGGTTCATTTTCCGATGAGCTCAACTCTTCATTAATTGGCCAGAAAAGGGTTGGAACAAACTCTCATTGACCCAATTGCCATTGACAATTGAAGCCATTGACCAAATTAGCGCAGAATTTTAGGGGGCTGGGTGTGAGGGTAACTCAGTCGTAACCAACCTATTCTTTTGGTACTCTTTGGGTGTATCTAGCCTCCAAATGGTAAGAGGAGGTATAGCATATATATATAGCCTATTTATATGCCTCAAAAGATTTGATAAATTGGATGGATTAGTGGCTCTAAATTTAGCAACAAAGAGGACCTTGCCTATGCAAATACGGGAATTTCATGGAATTTCATCACTTTCATCCCGAACAGTAGGGTCTGGCTGGTCGCCTCGCACAGGTCCCAAAGGCCAAAGCCAGGCTTACTGGGTTGGTGAAAGGTTTGAGTAGGCGACCCCTTCATTTTCAATAGGGATCGATATACCAATGATGTTGGGATTCCCAATATGGGATGAATGACCATAAGCCATATACCATGCATGAAAATAACTGGATCATGCCTTGTCAATGTCAATGTCAGGGTCTCAAGCCGGCGCTTGTAACAAAGCATGTGATGTCTAAGTCGAGCCTGTTTTATTAACACTTGGAACATACATTCAAAACCATCGTCACAATCCAGCTATCAGGTATATAATATACACACAAATATAGTGTCACTACATATAAAACGTGCGTGCATGTAACTTTTTTTTTCCACTATATCTTATTATCTTTACATATTACATCATGGTTATACTAGTCCGGTTTAATCCATTCTTTGTAATGTATGTATAGTCTTGTAGCCAGTTTCTGGGATGCGCATCCGCCATTTTTATCTGTTTGCTTGGCAACCGATCTGTTTTTTACGTGGGTGGTTCACCCAGTGAAAGTTGGAGATTCATTGATCATTTTGATCATTTTCATCATTTTGATCATTTTGATCCTTGACTCTGCAAGTCGATCTAGTCGATCTTTAGTTCACAGCTTGGTCTTGTTTGATGCCATTTGTTCGTTGCCAGGTGTCCTCCGGAGCCTGTGGCTTCGTAGGGGTCAACAGGGGATTTCTTGATCAGCTTGCCAATGATCAATGGATATCCATAGGAAAACCCATGGAAAACCCTAGGAAAACTATAGGATATCCATGGATTCTTCAGGAGATTTACCAAGAGTCTTGGAGGATTTTTTTTCCGGCAAACCGGCAAAACCGGCAAATGATTTTTTGGGTCCCTATGATTTTGGGAGATGAAGCTCAGGCACCTTGGTGGATTGCTTCACCGATCAGCCCCCCAAGATTGTGTAAAATAATTCTCATCAGCACTAATTGCTGGGTCTCTACATGCGATTTCTTACATTATTTTCGTGTTTCTTTGTTAGATTCTCATCATTCTATGCCTGATTCCAACCATTTCTACTTTTGTTTTCTTGGATTTTCTTGCATTTTCTTTTGGATTTTCTTGGATTTTCTTGGTGACAACCCATGTTCTGTTTCCCTTTCCCCATATCTGCCATATCCCAACTGCGCCCCCAGGTCAGGTCATGGCGGCTTCGTGCCGGTGGTCCCAGGTCGCCCAAGTGCGAAGGCTGGGATGCCATGGGATAGCCATCAAAATCCATGGGAAGTTGGGATGGGAAAATGCAAGGTGCATCCATGATGATACCCCATAAATGACGTTTTTTTTTTTCTTTTCTCCCACGTATATTTGTGACACGTCCGGACAAAAAATCTGTGTCAAAAACCACGAAACCACCACGAAACCACGTTCTTCTAGAGAGAACGTCGGCGTTTTAGACCGGCAGTAGGTATGGCTCAAGATTATGTACCCTCTCGATTTGCATGCTTTGGTACCGAGAATCTTGGAGCCATGCCGGGATGGCTATCAAAATACTGAGTCCTTCGGACTGATGGATCTTGACCAATTTTTATCGACTTCATCCCATTTTGAGATGGGCGCCCAAGTTTTTTAACATTTGCACTTGGAGATTTTGGAAAAGGTTGGGCATGCTTCAAATTTCACACACCTACCAATTGTTACGGAACAACACAAACTATACTGTATAATAAACCGGCTACAGTACAAGCAATAAACGCATGTTTCTGGAAACAGCTCGAAACTAACAAATCCATAAGGATATAGCTGCTATCGGACGATTGTGGTATCCTCGTTTATGGGGCGTCCAATTTTTTTTTCGCTCTGGGAGGCTTCTGGAAATGATGTGAACTTGCAGAAGAAAGAAAAGGATTGGGGGATGGACGGCTGGTCCTGGAGAGTCTGGGCATACTCTGAGATCCAAGCGCCACCATGGTCATGTGAGCAGTGAAATTCATTGCATCTTGGCTACACGTTGGTCAGACACTCCAAAGTTGCGCCAGCTTTGTTTTATTGGTTTGGTTAGGGATTTTGACATGTGACATTCTTCCTAGGTTGAAGTCAGGATGGCCGAAGCCTCTTGCTGTTTGTTCCCGTCAAAATCCCGCGGACACATCCGTCTTTCAACAGTCTTTCAGCGTGACGTTTGAACTCTACGGGAAGCACAGTTCCGCTTGGAATGGTTGCAGTTGTATCGGTATGTATCTACTGTATCTATATACAAACCAACTATAGATGAGACAAAGATCTATATCTAGTACATATATATCCCTTTTTATAAACCAAAAGAAAACTAAGGACAATATGGATAATACATGATATAATATCAATGATATATATATAATATGTGGACATATGGCTTATCCCATTAATCCAATTGGCTTAATTCATGTAGTTCTTAATTACGAACCATGGGACAATTTTTTCAGGAACGCGCTGCGGCTCAAGTGGAGTGGCTGAAGAATTCGTCGCGGCAGGAGCGCTGGGGATTTATGAATCTGGACGAATAAACTCAAATAAAAGAATATGATATAAATGAAAGGAACATCAGCTAATAAATAAACATTGTGGCCGCTGCGCGGCTATCACTTCTCCACCCGCAGACGAAGACGAATTACTTCCCGAAGATTAATTCCGAAGACAAATTTCCCGAAGACTTGTTCCCCGAAGACGAACTACTTCCCGAAGACGAATTCCGAAGACGAATTCCCCGAAGAAAAATTACTTCCCGAAGACGAATTCTGAAGATGAATTCCCCGAAGACGAATTGCCCCCCGAAGACGAATTACTTCCCGAAGACGAATTCTGAAGATGAATTCCCCGAAGACGAATTGCCCCCCGAAGATTGTTCCCCGAAGACGAATTACTTCCCGAAGATTAATTCCGAAGACGAATTTCCCGAAGACTTGTTCCCCGAAGACGAACTACTTCCCGAAGACGAATTCTGAAGACGAATTCCCCGAAGACGAATTGCCCCCCGAAGACGAATTACGTCCCGAAGACGAATTGCGAAGACGAATTCCCCGAAGACGAATTGTTCCCTGAAGACGAATTTCCCGGAAGCCGAATTGTCCTCCGAAGACGGATTACCTCCCGAAGACGAATTCTGAAGACGAATGCCCTGAAGACTATACTTGCCCCCCGAAGACGAATTCCTTGCCGAAGACGAATTGCTCCCGAAGATGAATTCTTTCCCGAAGACCAGACCAGACAGTGTAGCATTCGAAAACGTAAGATGGCGTCTCCATACGTGCCCCCGATGCTTGTGCAGGCAGCGTTTCTGCAAACTCATGGCAAGCACGATGCGTGGTGCGAAGGCATGAGGTACGGCAAGTCTTGCTTGCAGTGCGCACAATATACTGTGAATTAATTGCGTGGCATCCGTAAGCGTCAGTCTGTTCCGTGCCTTCTTCTATCACTTTCCAAAAAGACCGCGTTGTCAAAAGAAGTTTCGCACAGACACCCAGAGTTATGATACGCTTAGTTGCAAGTTGCGATATGCCCAACAAGTAGGAATCTGCCGGACTGTGTGCTTGTGGGCTCGGTGATGTGTGGCGACCCCTGGTGCCAATGAAAGGAATATTGCGGAGCCCCCAAGCCATCAGATCCATATTTTCTTGGGTTTCAAGGAGGAAGGCGAACAAGGCCTGGATTAGAAACTGTAACATTGTTGCAAAACGCGCGGTAGTTGAAATTCAAAAAAGCAGCCACTCGCAGCTACGATTTTTTTCAAGTCTGCAATGACATCAGATGTACAAGTTGAAACGGAAGGAATGATGAAATGAAATGAACGGCTTGAAACGAAAGGAAGAGGCAAACGAACGGGAGAGATGTTTTTTGAAACGAAAGAAAGGAAGTAACGAATGGAAGGGAAAGGTTGCAACGAAAGGACGGATGCAATGAAATGGACGAGTTGAAAGGAAAAGAAGAGCAAGACGAACAAGAAAGAAGAGTTGAAACGAAAAGAAGGAAGTAACGAAATGAACGACATGAAACGAAAGGAAGAGGTAACGATTATTTTTTGGGGGTAATTTGGCCAACACAATAATAAACTGTCCAGAAAATCACCATAAAATTTGGATATAAATGGGTGGTATAAACCATCAACATATGATTGGTTCTTATTGTTTCACTAGCAGTATTGGAAATTACATTGGCTGAAAATTATTGTTTCCTCTCAGGATGTTTGAGCCATGTTCATCCCTCATGTTTTGGATGGTTAAAACATTTTGAACAAAATGTCCATCATGTTTTGTTGATGAACTTCCAATTTCTTCATGGTGGAATCCTCTGAACGGTGGGAAGGCATGATACGCAACCAAGCCATGCCAGCCATGGTCCAAGTTTCAAGGTTTCAGCAGTACCAGCGCAGAAACATGGACGCCAACTTCAGGAGGCCAGTTTGAAGCTAAGAAACCCATTATGGTATCCAAAGTTTGATCATCATTTTCACAATTTTCGTTTGGGGGGTTATACGTCGTATACATTGTTTTTTTACCCTCGGATTATTTGTGACAGTTTGCCATGAAATGATTACGGTGCCATATCTTATTGGTAAATCAGATGCTAAGGGTCGATTTTCCATCGCGATAAATTGCCAGAAAGTAAGTAGAAACATTGACCATGAAGGGGTTTTCACCCTCCTCTTTACAACCCAGTCCTGGCTGTGATCTCAAAGGTATACCAGTCCAGCCCTATTGTCAAAAAAAGGACATTGTTGATTGGGAGGGCCACACCCCCAAAAAAGTCACTATTGAATTGAATGATTTTGGATTATCATATCGTGGGATTGTTTAAGGTGATTTACTTTTCTAATGGGAAATGCACATTTTTGGAGCCATTTGGAGAATCCATAAGGAATATTTTGTGTTTGGGGGGCCTTAAGCAAATCCAAGATATAAAGTTTGGAAGATTCCCAATTGAACCACCCAGATGACGGGGTCTGAGTTTTGTGAGCTACTGTCAACATCTGTCAACATCTGTCAACCTTGATGTGCGGCAAGGCTCTGTCCTTGGAACTCCGAAGAATCCTTCC
>Ga0126342_10011753_pt1 | contig 15629 bp, 17 predicted proteins | sample Cyp1metagenome_FD_92528 | JGI IMG/M metagenome (GOLD analysis project Ga0126342, IMG submission 92528) | Coral microbial communities from Lord Howe Island, Old Settlement Bay, Australia - Cyphastrea 1 metagenome | ecosystem: Host-associated > Invertebrates > Cnidaria > Coral ...
AAGCACCTTTCAGTCCATCAGTGGCTTCGCTCTGCCATCCCTGATTCACAACAACCAACCTCTCCTATAGGTTTCCTATTTTTGAAACTTCCGCCACCGCCTTGTGCGGTACTACTGGTATGTCAGATAATATATCAGGTAGAACACGGGATTATATGTCAAGATATATGCAGCAGTGAGGATCACACGAAGTAAGATAATCTTAGGGCTGCGCTTGAGTCGGAGTGCAACTACAAGTACAAGCAGACAAGCATCGAGAATCCGCTGATTGAGATCTACAAACACGATTCCATTGTGCTTTCTCATGCTGCACATGCTTCAACATATGGTCCTTGCACCCCCACCAAATCCACTGAAACAAAGCACTTGTCAATTCTAATGCAACTGTTTTGCCCGGTTCTGACTCTTGGTAAATGTTCTTGCCTGTGTCGGATCCTTATCCATGGTTTGCATCGGTTCCATCCAGGCTTGAACTTTCTGGTGAATGCTTGGACGAAACTGGCGATGGCAGCGGCAACTTGTACGTCCACCCATGCCACAACGGGGAAACTTGGACAAAATCCTTGTGCATCTTCCGCCATACGCGCTGCTCAGGTGACTTTGGCACCGGATATCCCAATGCAATTATATATGGATCTGTGTGCTTGTGTCCCTTGTTTCCCTTTCTTGCTTTCTTGCTTATTACTTTTCTGCTTGTACTTTATTTGTTCAGAGAACCATGCGCGCTCAGCACAGCTTCAAACTTCGGAAATTGAGACCAAAGGCTACTCACAGCTGCATCTACTGTGTGGATTTGCGCCCTTAAATGCATCGGAGGTGAAGGTCTTGCATGCAACAAAACGGGTTTGTTCCCTTCTCCTCAAATGGCATATAATTGCAGATGCCTGTTGAATAGCACGCAGCAGAACCATCAAAGGACTGACGTAAATTTTCATTGAGTTTTAACTTCGGCTCTTCCACAGGGATGGTGAGCATGTGGAGTTATCGAACTCCAAGCGGTAGTTTGGGAAATTGTTTGATATAATTTGAGAATTTGTTTCAGGATTGGTTTGATGTTTGTCAGATGCTACCAGGACAATCAGCGTTTCTACTGGGATGGCCATCGCCTGCACAATCGCAAGTGGGGGTCAGCTAAATGTGTGGACTACAATGCTGGCGACGGCAAGAACCTTTACATGTACCAGTGCCTTTGTCCCGAGATGCTGAGAACATTTCCAGATGGTTTGATGTTGTGATAAACGCCGGGAGGAAGGAAGGCAGGAATGGGGGAGGCAGAGGGAGGGGGAAAGAGAGATGCTACTATCCAACATTATTTCTCAACTTGTCAACAGCTTGCGAATAATTACAAAACATCAGGCATTGAGCCAAAAGCAGTTCCAAGCGCCACAGAAGTTGCAACAGAGAGGAATGCATCATGCAGAACTTTATAATTATAGCGAAATGACTACATGACTATACTATACTCGTGGAGCAATGGTAGTGATTTTAGAGACGTTCTGGTATACCTGCAGGCGCTCACTGAAAGCCGAAAGTTGATGAAAAATGTCTGTATTGCTGCTACCGCACTGTTCACCTTGCAGGGTACAATGACATGGTCATTTCAGACTCGTTTGATTGTGCATCTCAGCATCCTTAAGCGCAGATTCAAATTTATCGAGCTAGTCCCTGTATCAAATCCTTCTAACATGTGTCCTTTGGACATCTTTGGGCACAGTTCCCGTTCCCCTTTCAAACAGTGCACGCGAGCGCGTTTGTGTTTATATTTATAGACGTTGCTCTTCTTGCAAGTGCGTTTGTTCTCCTACCTTCGGTGGGGTTCTAGGTGTTGTTTTTTCCAGCGAAAGATTGAGGTGCCACAGCGGTGCAAATCAGCACTTCAACTGGAAGACGCTAAGCAAAATCAGAGAGTCATTCAAGCTGTCGCAAGTGTGACTACGGTAGATGGCCATGTGACCGTGCAAGCAGACAGTTGTTGGTTTGCTGAGAGGTTTTGTGAACCAAACGAGTCATGATGAAGGAGTTGGATTAAATTGAGATCGAAGGGAAGCTGGGTTGTCAGACCTTTCAACATGACATCCCACCATAGAATTTTGGATGCGGCATTGGACTGTTTTTCCATGTTTTTCCACTGTTTTTTGTGTTGTCCTGCTAAAGGTGTACGTGAGCAGTTGGGCTTACCCAATTCACAAAGATTTGCAACAATCCAAAGCTGATTCCCAAACCTCCCACAGCAAGGGTGCTGCTTCATGATTCGAAAGAACCACTGAGCAGTATTGAGCACCAGTACTTGCAGTCTCTGTAGCTTTAGCTAGGGACGCGCAAACACTTGCGGTTGTTGAATCTAGCGTTTAGCGAGGGAGGAACATGTTTCATTCATACCTCACATTGCTGAAGAAGTACTTGTATCTTCATTTCAGCCAGCTTGGCTCAATATAAACCAAACAAGGTTCAACAAATGCGCAAGACAATCATCACAGCATGGCCCATTCGACATTGGCCCAAAATAGGTGCAGCATCGGCTCAACATGCCAAAAGCATGGTCACAGTAGAGCTTGTGAAGGACTTTCAGGCAATGCAGACCCTGAACCGCTTACAGCCTGTCTTTCCAATACGCATGTTTGCATGCACAATTTGCAGTTTTCACATATAGCGGTTTCTTCCCACAAAGACCCACGAAGCACAAAACTCTTTGGCCACGAACGCCCAGCATGTCAGAATCAGAATACTTTTTCTACAACTTATGTAATTAACCTATATATAATGCAAGCATGTGCATGGGACACCTGCTCCACCAGGATTAAATACCTTACTGTACCGGCCACCAAAAGCCTTTCACAAACGTTCTAAATGAGGAACGGTTTTGCATTCAAAGCGTTTGTGCTAGATAGCGCTTACACCAAATCCAAAACCCTTTTGCGTGCAAGTGGTTCCTGACCGCTGATTCAAAGTCATCAAGTGGGCAGGGGCTCTCACAGCAGTATTTGAGAACAGCGCGTCATGATTTCAGGATTGCGCTGCGAATAAAGAGCAGAAAGGATCCTTCGATGTGTTTGGACATGAACCCTGCAACCAATCATGTTGCTCGGCAAACAGTTCAGGCTGCCTTCATGGTTTGGGCAGACGGGCAGGGGCAGGCCTGTTGGCAGAGGACGTGTTCCAATCTTATGAAACCTTGTGAAGTTGCGCGATATAATCTGACCATTATAGGTCATCAGAGATACCATGATCCAAAGTCAATGGTTTGTGGAAAAGCAGCAGTATCGAAGACACTGGAGCCTGAAGCGCTTATGCCCCAACATGAGACAGATGTTGCCAGTGTCAAAAAGCACGTTGCTTCTAACGGATTGGAATTTCAATATATAATCAGACTGACATGGGATATGGCACAATCAATAAGCAGTATTTATCAAGGACAACGGCATGGTTCGCTCTAATGCCCGCCTGTCGAGCCAGGTCCAGATGCACACTTGTCATCATCATAAGAACCAGTTGTTCTGGTTTGACGGGGCTGTTTTGAAAACGGACTACGACCACAGCCTGTGTCTGGACTATCACCCCAGCACCCCGGCAATAATGTATTGACTTTGGAAGAGTTGCTTCGCTACCGCACAGATCCAGCCCAGTCCTTTTCACGAAAAAATAATGCAGCATGTTTGGCTGTTTGGAACCGAGTGACACTTTTGCTCAGGCACTTCAGATTTATACTTTCATGCTTGCCATAGTGGCGACAATCAAAAATTTGTATGGTCTGGTGAGCAGATAAAGGCCAGGAACATCTGGGAGCAGGGAGCAAGAGGTCAGACCCCTCAGCATCTAGCGCAGAACTATGAAGCATCTTCGATCAATATGTGAATGTATATCAATGTGGCCTCTGAAGCAACCACCATCCTGGAAGATTTTCGGTTGTGCCAGGGGGCTCAAGCGTAAGACCTTTTGCGTCATAGCTCCAGCGGCAAAAGTCACTGTTAAATCTGTTAAAACAAGCATACCAATAAGATCCAATAAGTATCAATAAGCAGACACCTATCCTTCACCATTGTTCATATTGGACTTTGCTAACATGGCTGACAATTCCATTTCTGTCTTCCCCGGTTTGTAACCTGCAATCATGTACCGAACCTGGTGGTTCTTTCTACAAACGAAGTAGGGTTTTAAGTTATAGCTACAATTCAGTTCCGGGGTTTATAAACTACTTAACAAGTAGGATGAACCACCAAACAACATATCAAACTGGCATCATTGCTGCTGTGGCATCAATGGTTCTGATCCGTGGCTGTTTTTGAAGGACGCATCTTAATAAATCCGCCCGCGCCGAAGGTCCCGAGGCGTGATAGTTTAGGAGCGGAGCCGATCGATTCGAGCAATCCTCTGTTCACTGGTGGAGCTGGCGGTGGGGGGCTCATTTTCAGGTCCGACCCACCGCCAAAAAGATGTTTCTGGCTGTGGCAATTTGCGATTTTTGCGTATCGCTACAACATCGCCCAAATTCCCGATTCCGACCCTATAAGTGGCCGCAACAAAGGCTCAACTTCCCAACTTGGATCCAACATGGCGCAACGTGGCCACTTGAGTTCCACATGACATTGCCAGCTCAAAAAACGTGTTTCACTGGTATTTTCCATGTTTTTGTGGCAGCCACGAAGCTGCACGTTGAGCAATGTTCCCTATGATGACCCAACTTGGTGCGAAGCTGCCACCAAACGGCTCCAAGTTGCGCCATTGGATGGACAGCATGGCTTCGACTTGGGCCCATCTGGGTCGATTTGGGCTTACAGCCCAACATGACCAATGACATCCAAAGACCAATTGGCTCCAACTTGGGCCTCTTTGGGGGCAGCCCGGGCCCGAGCTAGGCCGAACCAGAGTGAATTTGCAGAACCAATGCGACACGCTGAAAACGTGCGTTTTAACTGCTATTAATTTCCAACGCTGTTTTACTTTGATGGGCGGGTCGTGCTCGGTCGTGTTCCTCACGTTGGGCTTGTCTCGGGCCCAACTTACCATGCTGCGCATGTTAAACCCAACTTGCATCCAAACATGCCCAAGGTGCGCCATGTTGGACCCCAGTTAGGTTGAAGCTGGGCCCAAGTTGGAGCCAAGTGGCCAGAGTTCGGCGCAAGTTTGGGACCCAGGTCGGCTCGTGTTCAACCATGGCCCCGTGTTCTTCACCTCCCCATGCAACTACCATACTAAACCTTCGAAAAGTCGTCCCTGATCTACGTAATTTCCATGCAATTATAGGGTGCAGGCGGTGCGCGAAGCGACTCGAATATATCAAAGGTGCTGACATCCATTGTTGTTGTGATCGACTGAACTAGTCCGGCCTAATTCTTGGAATCATTGTTACGCGGATGTTGAAGTATGTAGTTTTCTGTAGATCCTTGTAGTATGTAGTTGTGGCATGGTTTGAATTCGATGATCGTGATGCAGCTCTGATGCTAGTTGCAGAGGCGCTAGGTGCATAATTTATGTTTATTGTCACACATGACTGCATGACACGTTGCAACCAATCATTCGCTTAGACTCTCAGTCACTCGTATACTCGTACTTGGTGTCCCGTTCATTATTTTTGATTGAATTGCTTATTCGAGTATCTTCGACTATCGAAAACTTCAGTGGTTCCTTGAGCGTACCCAATCAGAATCACTTGCTTTTGTCACAAATCATTTAAAAACCGCCATAAATCGTCAGCCATTTAATTTGCTCAGTCGTCCAAAAATCAACCCTGCACTCGTTTTCACAGTTGAAGGTTCATGCATTCGTACAAGCATGTGCCGTCATTACTCCAGTCACTCAATTCCTTCACCTGTCATGCACGCATGCATTCAAACAGACGCGGACACTGGGACTCATAGTCCTTGCAGGCTTCCCTTTCCTTACTTGCACAGATTAGTACGGTATGATTCATTGTTTCCTACTTTTGTATGGTCGTCGGGGTGTAGTGGCATGCTACCCTTTCAACTATATATATATACATATATAATCATATATATATATATGTTTGATTGGTGTTTCTTGTGCGAACCATCAGACACGTGTGACTGCAGGTAGTACACGACATGTCCAAATGTTGGTACTGGCAGTCCAGTGACAACAACGTTTTCGGTGCTGACTGTGGCTTAGGCAGCAAAGGGTGAGTTTAAAGCTGGCAGTTTCTTTCTTGTTCAGGCCGTGATCAACCTTCATCAAGCAACAACAAATCGTTAAAACACTGTCCGGGAACCAACCCGGTACTGCAAAGTATGATGTGACATGATATTCAATGGACTCATGTGTCCAGCCACGGGCTACACACAGAGAGAGAGAGAGAGAGAACTCAGGGGCCGTTTGGGATGGGCTGTTGGCGTTTGGCCCTTCCTGGGATGATATTGAAATCTTGTCAGGGCGCGCAAATTTGCAGGCATTTTCAAATTTTCCTGTCACTGCCCTAGTAAGAGACCTTTTGTCTAATCTTTAGCCGAGAGACCGAAACAAATCTGTTGGTGTTGGCCTTGAATTTCAGCCATTTCTCCCGCTCATCAAAGCTCAGTTTAGTAAGGGCAGCGCGCCTTTGCAGACCAAGGCTCTTCTAATGACGACCAAAAGTTCTTTTTCGATACGCCGTATCACAAGGCTCAGCGGGAATGCTGCCCGAGCGAGAGGGGCTGAAGTTGCTACAGGATGGTCGACTTGGTAGATTCATTTCAATTGATACCCTTGGTCACCATGTTCATTGCGGTGGTTGTTACACAGAGGCAAACCTTGATGCTTCGTTCTTAATGGGTGCCCCCTGGAAGACAACTGGAAACCGTACACTTGAGGGATCATCTATACTCTTCACAAGTGCCCATTTGTGCCCGTTTGTGCCCGTTTGTCCTGTCTTGGCCCATCTGTTGTTCATGTTTTGACCTATGTTGTCACCTGCTTGCAACACCATGGTTTTGCTCATCGAGTCAATGTCAGACTCTCAGGCTACCATGTTCGCCGGCTTTTGAGGGGAAAATCAACAAACTTTGAGTTGAAACAAGAATTCAAGGGAAAGATTTTGGGAATTTCCTTGCGTGCAATTTTGTGATGAGACATTTCCTGTGTTTATATGTATATAGAGAGAGAGAGAGGGAAAGAGATTTTGATGTAGGTATAGATATAGATTTAATATATAGATTTAGACATATAATTACACATGTATCTGTGTAAGTTTGTGTTTATATATATAATCTTTGAAAAAAACACATCATTATTATGTATACAAGTATATGTATTGACCAAAGGAAGCAAAGAAAGTATTATTAGTTCAGGAACTGAGTTACGGACGAATGTCCATGGTCAGTCTTTAACCATTGTGTCCACCACAGAGGTAGAAACACCAGCTGGCAAGTGGAAACAGTAACAGCAGGTCACATGAAGTAACAGGCCCGGAGCTTGTGAATTTGCTTGTGAAAAAGCGGAAGTGGGGTCACTAAAGGAGGGTCTGTGTTTCTGCGCTTTCGGGGTTCGCGAGAGCTCGATTCTGTTCCCTCATCCTTACGTTGGGGCTGCTTTTGGGAGATGAGGTTAGGAGAATGCGCAGGAGGCTGCAGCGAGAGCTCGATTAGTAATAGCCTAAAAACCACAGCCGAAGCTTCAGACCAGTCCCGGATTTGTGCGTGGGCAATTTCAGGTCCGACTTGATGGCGTGTCTGTATGACGAAACTCAGTGGCACGGCTGCGCGCAAGAAAGAATTAGTGATGCTGCGACGCTCATGCTTCGCAGGATTGCAGCCGGAGGTTGCTAAACGAATTGCGACAGCTGCGACAAAGCCAGTTTTTGAATGGTTTTGGGCATATGCCACTCCCGTGCCATAAGGGATTGCAGCTGGTGGCTGCAAAACGCATTGTCCTGGCCGCGCGAAGAGAAGAATTGAGTCACAGAAGCTACAGCTACAGAAGATGTAGCGCAGAGAAGAAGCAGCTGGGAGGGGCTCAGGGCAGAAGCAGGTCAGAGAAGAAGTGGCTGAGAGAAGAGGTGCCTCAGCGAAGAGGTAGCTCAGCGAAAAGGTGCCTCAGTGAGCAAATAGCGCAAGGGACTAATGGCTTAGAGAAGACTTGGCTTAGCAAATGGGTAGCTTGACGAATCACAGTCCTTCATATGTCCGTTCGTTCACTCATGCATAATACTGTCAATCAGTCAATCTGTCAGTCAGTCATGCAGTCAGTCGCTCACTCACTCGCTCACTCACTCACTCACTCACTCAGCCATTAATTCGTTCGTTCGTTCGTTCATTCGTTCATTCGTTCATTCGTTCATTCGTTCATTCGTTCATCCGTTCATCCGTTCGTTCGTTCATTCGTTCATTCGTTCAGCCGTTCATTCGCTCATTCACTCATTCGTTCATTCATCCGTTCATTCGTTTGTTCTTTCGTTGTTTGTTCGTTTGTTCATTCGTTCATTCGTTCATCCGTTCATTCGCTCATTCGCTCATTCTTTCTTTCATTCATTCATTCATTCGTTCGTTCGTTCGTTCTTTCGTTCGTTTGTTCGTTCACTCATTTGCTGCTGAACTCATTGGTTGGTTCATTCAATCCTTGAATCACTAGCTCAATGTTTCATTAATTCGTTAATTTACTTTTTTATTGATTGATCATTTATGTGTTTAATCATTGCTTTTCTTTCATTCAACCAAATATTCAACCAGTCGTTCAGTCACACATTCACTCGTCATTCTTTCAGTCATTCATTCATTCGCTCATTCCTTCATTCCTTCATTCGCTTATTCACCCACTCACTCTTTCATTCACTCATTCGCGCAGTCATTCGTACATTCATGCTTTCATGGCAGTGATTTCGTTGCATTCCATTGGCATCTCAACCACCATTTGCGGTTCGATGGGTTCACTTCACAACCTGACTCTTTCATTACTTCTGCATCTCAGAGACATTCCTACAGGCCATTGCTTTCCTATAGTTACGGCCCTGCTTTGAAAGAGAGCAGGACGCTGTGGGAGTGCACTTTTTTATTGTTTTTCAAAACTGTAATGACATTAAAGCGTAAGCTACAGATGAAGCTGTGCTCATGTTTGCTAGAGAGAATGTATTGCTTGAAGAAGTGTCCAGGTGTTCACTCTACCTTAGAAAAATGCAACTACATTGTCCCTTCAAAACACAATTTCTGCAGAATATGCTAGATGACTTCAACATAATTACAACATCCCCATACCTGCCAACAAATGCAGTATTCAAAACAAACATATCCTTCTGAAAAGAGTAACCTTGCTTTGGGGCAATGCAGTGTGTTTTTGCAGGGACAATATCCAAACAAAATATGAAGTATTCCTTGAAAAGTTGCACCATGCCCTTTGAAGGAGTGCAGTGTGCATTTCCAGATGTCTAACCCTCCTTTCAAAGGAGCAGTACCCCTTTTGGAAAAGTCGATATTTCTGCTTGATATATGCAGTATTATTGACATGGGGCATCCCTTTCAAAAGCGCAATATGTTTGAAATTGTGAGCACTACCATATGTTCAAACAATGTTTGATTGTCTTAAGTCTTAAGATTTAAAGATGCACATTCTTAAAATTACAATATTTTTCAAGAGGGGAGCTACCTACACCAAAGGGCGTTATTCCCAAAATATGGTGCGTTGTCTTGGAAGAATATCACATTATGCATTCAGAAAAATGATGTGCAATTGTGAAAGACATATCTTACGTGCTCACATGTACCATGTGGTCTTCATTTAAGAAAATATATTGTGAAAAGGGCATTGCATGTGCCAGAGGGTTCATGTTTGACATAGAAGTAGGCCAAGACATGACCTACTTCAATGGGATGCTCTACCGGGCTCTACCATTTTATAAAAGAAATGCACTTGTTGAAGGAAGCACTCACTTCAAACAGATGCATCACTCCTTTTCAAGGGTATTTTCCAAAGTGTTTGAACATGTGCCAAGAATGTCAATATCAAAATCATTTCTACGCATTCATTGGCCGCCTATGTTTTTGCATTTGTTCAACACCGTTTTTGAAAGATTACATAAACAGACAAAATTGCCTAATTTGTGTCCCAAGCCCCCCAAGCTTCCTCCAGTGATACCTGCATTTTGCCATAGTTTTTTTACATTGTTTTCTAATGGAACCACAGGCCCAAAGCAAATAATAAAATCAACCAAAAACACGTTTGCAACCCCTAAAGTGGGAGAACTGGCAAAGAGTTAGGTCTAGGTCCTTAGCCCTTCAAAAAATCAACAACGAACCAGAAAACAAGAAACCAAAAAAACAAGAAACAAAAAAAAAAACAAGATTGCACACCCCAAGGGGGGGAGTAGTGGCAGAGAGTTGGGTCTTGTCATTTTGTTTGTTTTGTTTTTTTGGTTTCTTGTTTTTTTGGTTTTTGTTTTGATTTTGGTTTCGTTTAGTCATTGCAGAAAAACCAAGCAGAAATTGTCAATGGTTGCAAAACAGTGAAAGAACCATGGCACATGTGCAGTGTCAGTGGTTGCAGAATGCAGTGAAAAACCGCACTCCCAGGGTGTCCCCTTCTGTTTTGAAACTTCCGCCCCAGCACGGCCAGGGGCCAGACACGATTGGTAAGATTCAGTCGGGGGTGCTTCTGCGTTTGGTGATGTTTTGATTGTTCTGCATGTTTTTTTGTTTTGTGCTGCGCCACTGTATACCGGATGATGGAGGGACGGCTGGGGCGTCGTGTCGGGTTTCCTCTGGTTGCGCAAGCACGTAGTTATTTACTTCATACATTTGACATGGGGTCAGTCTAAGTTGCTTGCAAGGGATGGAAATGTGTGGAGCCCGGTGCATAGGTTTGTAGTTTGTGGCCTTGAAGACGAGAGGAGTTCGAACCCTAGAGGCACATTGACAAACGGTTCATACATACGGCTATATACATGAATTTTCTATGTTGACGGTCTAGTTTTGGAGATAGTTTACCAAAGAATTATATACTGTCAAACGCTGTTTTGGGTTCGATCCAAGTTGAAACCCACCGCTCGCAGTGCCTGCAGGGGAAGAGGTTGCAATCTGAAGCAAGTTCTGATTGCATGGATGCACACAGTGGAAACGCCTACACTGTAGGTTGTCATGATGGCAGTGCCTTGGTTTGCACGGTGGAATGGTGGAATGTTGGCAGATTGGGTGAAGAAAATATTCAAAAAATCAAATTGGACACATGGTGTTTTTCGGTGTGAGGTACTCTGTGGGAGAGAGGATGCCACAATGATTATAATACGGTAGTTATTACACAAACCAATGAGAAATATGGTGCTTTTCACGTTGGCCTGCATTCTACCGACCCTTACGGATATGTAATTTGCTTCATGGTTTTCATTCCGCAGCATGCAGAGCCTATGAAGTGCATCTTTTGCACAATCTAGCCACAGACTGACTTGCCACGACCTGAAACTCTAAAACGCACAAGGATGCACTATGGAAGCAATGTACTGAACCCTTCAGTGCCCCGACATTCAACACTCAAAGGCACAATAGAACACATCAAAAGAAATGAATGAAGTACCGTCATAACAAGAAGGCACATGTCACCGGGTATCACACACTCGACAAACACGTAGGGTTGAGCATTTTTGAAAAGTCTGGGTAAGGTTGTCGACCTTAAAAACTGCATTTCTTTTTGGTGACCTTTCGCAATTCAACAGAACATGAAGCCAACAAAGCAAACGGTTTTGAAGCATCTGGGCATTTTCTTAGAAGCATTCAGCGCAACCTGATTGCTGAATGTAGTTGCCCCTGCAGGGGTGAACTCGGTGATCATTGCCAAGTGGAAGGAATGGCTACGAAAGAAACTTCCAGACACATCCATTGTAGTTCTCAGGGTTTTCCGTCTATTCTTCCGCGGCTAAGGCTGGCAGCGATGGTATTTTGAGGGCGAGCAGATAAAAGTGGAGGGAAATGCCAACAAGTGCTTGGATTACAACCTGGGAGCAGGCCGGAAGCTGACCTGTTCACACTTTGCGATAACAGATTCACCTTCGATGCGGTCTCATAGATATCTCCTAAGAAACAGTGACTATCAATGGCTTCAGTCTGCAATGCTGTCCCTGTTTTGACATGGCATGGGGTTCGAAAAATATTTGAGGCAATAAGCCCAAAGAATATCCCCGACAGCAACAACCAAAGGAAAAAGTCACCAAATATTTGTTGCAATCATATTTGAGAGCTGCCTGAGGCAAGCCTTTGATTGTCTATCCTGTCAGTTCGGCAGTTCAGGAAGTTATTTGCAGCTCTCTTAACTCAGTTTTCAAACGTGCGCGTTTGAACAGCAGTGGCCCCATACAAAGCTTGAATAGTGGGCATGACATCGTTGGAACAAAATAGACTTTGCTTGGAACCCAATGCCTGGACACCTTGCTTGCAAATCTGTTCCTGGGAGCTTTGCTTGGGAACCCTTCCTTGGTAACGACGCTTGGGAGCCTGTTCTTGGGAACCTGTTCCTGGAAACCTGTTCTTGGAAACCCTGCTTGGGAACCTATTCCAGGCAGTTGGCTTGGAAACCTTTCCTGTTCGCGGCAACCTTGCTTGCGAACCTGTTCCTGGAACCCTTGCTGGGGAACCTGTTCTTGAAAACCTTGCTTGGAATGGTAACCTTGCTTGGGAACTGGTTCCTCAAAACCTTGCTTAGACATCTGTTCTTGGGAACCTTGCTTGCGAACCTGTTCTTGGCAACCTTGCTTGGAAACCTGTTCTTGGAACCCTTGCTTGGCAGCCTGTTCTTGGAAACCTTGCTTGGGAACCTGTTCTTGGAACCCTTGCTTTGGAACCTGTTCTTGGGAACCTGTTCCTGGGAACCTGTTCTTGGTAACCTTGCGTGGGAACCTGTTCTAGGGAGCCTTACTTGGAAACCTTGCTTGGGAACACGTTTCCTGCGAACCTTGCTTGGGAACCTGTTCTTGGGAACCTTTAGGAACCTGTTCCTGGGAACCTAGCTTGGAAAGCTGTTCTTGGGAACCTTTAAAAATCTTTGGGAACTTCTAGGAGCCTTAGGAGCCTGTTCTTGGGAACCTTGCTTTGGGAACCTTGCTTGGGCTCCTTGGGAACCTTGCTTGGGAACCTTGCTTGGGCTCCTTGGGAACCTTGCTTGGGCACCTGTTTCCTGGAAACGGTGTTTGGAATGCTGTTCTTGGGAACCTTTGGGAACCTTGCTTGGGAACCTTGCTTGGAACCCTTTGGCAACCTGTTCTTGGAACCCTTGCTTGGGAACCTGTTCCTGAAAACCTTGCTTACAGACTAGAGATCTGTTCTTGGGAACCTTGCTTGGCAACCTGTTCTTGGAACCCTTGCTTGGGAACATGTTCTTGGGAACCTGTTCCTGGGAAACTGTTCTTGGTAACCTTGCTTGGCAGCCTGCTCTAGGGAACTCCATGTTTCCTGGGAACCTTTCTTGGGAACCTTTAGGAACCTGTTTTTGGGAGCCTTGCTTGTTAACATTGCTGGGTAACCTTGCTTGGGAACCTGTTTCCTGGGAACCTTGCTTGGGAGCCTGTTCTTTGGGAACCTTTCGGAACTTATTTCTGGGAACCTTGCTTGGGAACCTATTCCTGATATTTGGGAACCTTGCTAAACCATGTTTCATGGGAATCTTGCTTGGGAACCTGTTCTTGGAAACCTTCGGGAACCTGTTCCTGGGAACCTTGGGAATCTTGCTTGGGAACCCTTGTTTGGCAGCATGTTCCTGAAAGCCTTGCTTAGAGATCTGTTCTTGGGAACCTGTTCTTGGTAACCTTGCTTGGGAACCTGTTCCTGGGAACCTTGCTCCGGAACCTTTCTTGGGAACCTTGCTTGGGGGCTGTTTCCTGGGAATTTTGTTTGGGAACCCATGGGAACCTGTTCCTCGGAACCTTTTGAACCTTTTCTTGGATCCCTTGCTTGGGAACCTTCCTGTTCTTGGGAGCCTTTCAGAATCAATGGGAACCTGTTCCTGGCAACCTTGCTTTGGGAACCTTTGGAACCTTGCTTGCGCTCCTTGGGAACCTTGCTTGGGAACCTTGCTTGGGGACCTTGCTTGGGAACCTGTTTGGTAGGAACCTTGCTTGGAAACCTGTTTTTGGGAACCTTTTGGGACCTTGCTTGGGAAGCTTGCTTGGGAAGCTTGCTTGGGAAGCTTGCTTGGGAAGCTTGCTTGGGAAGCTTGCTTGGGAATTGCTTTGGAATTGCTTGGGAACCTTGCTCGGGAACCTTGCTTTAGAACCTTGCTTTAGAACCTTGCTTTAGAACCTTGCTTCGGAACCTGTTCCTTTGGAAATCCGGATTTTGCCTGCTCCGACCTGCTCCGAAATTTTTACTATGGCTGAAGACCCCAAGCTTACGCTGTTGGGGAATATAAGGCATCAACAAGAAGTTAAAACATTAATGATCAATATATATTCGAAGTATATTTGAAGTATCAAAAACAAATAATTATGATTATGAGTAATTATGCATGTTTCCTGCGCTCGTGCAGTGTTTGGCCCTTTTCAAATCTTGTGGTTTTTGAATCTCCCGGTCCTGTAGTCCTTTGGTCCCTTGGTCCTCTTGGTTCTTTCGTCCTTTGGTGACTCTGGCGCTTTAAATGTGAAATCAGACCCTGCAAAAAACAACATGTAACTTGTTCAGTTTACATTTTTGTTGGGGTAAGAAAGGGCTATGAGAATCTTACAGCCACAGACTGAGTCCGGACCAAGGAATTATGTTTTCATTTTTTCGTTTCGTCTTTCATGTTTTTCCACTGTTTCATATCATTCTCCGACCATGTGAAATTGTCATGTTCATTTTTTCATTCTCCAATCATGTGAAAGTTTCATTCTCATTTGTTTATCGTGTTTCCTTCATGTGCAGTTAATATCAATTAATTATCATGTTCATATGTGCTCCTTTTTGCATTTTGCCATCATGTACTTGTCATTCAGCATCGAAAATGAATCGATGCAAAATCAGAAACGGAAAAGATAATATATTATATATTTACCAAATGACAAATTAAGTGAAAACGAAGAAAGAAACGACAGCAAAAGTGAAGAACAAGGAAAACAAACATATACCACCACACAAAAAATGAGAACAAAAACGAAAATGAAAACAAACACGCAAAAAACATGAAAATAAAAAAGGAAACGAAAAACATGAAAATGAAAAATGACATGAAAAAAACGAGAAAAAAAGAAAATGAAAACGAACACGAAATTTGGAAACAAAAAAAACGAAAAAACATGAAAAAACAACGAAAACATAAATGAAAAAAAACGGGAAAAACGAAAAGGGTTCGAGAAGAAACGCCTTTTGATAATTTCCTAAGGTCAATTTTCCCTATGGATCCAATGTTGGGTCTATTTGCTGACATTTGCGGTAAACCTTGTTTTTTGACGTCTGTAGGCATTATTTGACGTCCGTAGCCAAAATTTGGCAACATTTGCGGTAACCATAATTTTACCGTAAAATGCTGTGAGCACAAGCGAAAAGTGGCCGGGACCCATAAAAGATGAGCAGTCAATCCTGAACAGATCACGGTTTATCATTGTCACGGTATTTCCGACAAATGTCATAATTATTTTAAGTGGCAAAAAAGATAATTCATCACGATTTGTCACGATTTTGAACTGCATATGGCCATGATCAACTCGCATGCGCATCTTCCAAATAGAGGATGCCTGCGGTTTTTTCTCGATTTCC